>Ga0265313_10000048_pt1 | contig 112723 bp, 118 predicted proteins | sample 4123metaG_FD_203122 | JGI IMG/M metagenome (GOLD analysis project Ga0265313, IMG submission 203122) | Rhizosphere microbial communities from Carex aquatilis grown in University of Washington, Seatle, WA, United States - 4-1-23 metaG | ecosystem: Host-associated > Plants > Roots > Rhizosphere... | reverse complement strand
CCGCTCGAATCGAAGGCATCGCCGTCGAGCTCGACAAGCGCGGTCTCAGGCAGGCCGACCCGCAGTCCCTGGAGCGCCGTTCTGGTCGCCGCCGTCAGCAGCAGCTCGGCGGGCTCGATGCGCGCCAGCTCGTCGCCGATGGCAGCGGCGGCGAGCGGCACCACCACCATCTCCCCCGTCGACACGTCCGCATAGGCGAGCGCAAAATCCGCCTCGCCCTGGTTGAGCATGGCGAGTGCAGCGAGATAGTTGCTGGCCCGCGCCGGCAGCAGGTCGTCCTCGGTCAGCGTGCCGGCCGTCACCAGCCGGACGACATCGCGCTTCACCACCGATTTGCCGCCGCGCTTCTTGGCGAGCGCAGGGTCTTCGATCTGTTCGCAGATCGCGACGCGATGGCCGAGCGTGATCAGCTTCTTGAGATAGTCCTGCGCCGCATGCACCGGCACGCCGCAGAGCGGAATGTCCTGTCCCTGGTGGCGACCGCGCTTGGTGAGCACGATGCCGAGCGCCTGCGCGGCGATCTCGGCGTCCTCGAAGAACATCTCGTAGAAATCGCCCATCCGGTAGAACAGCAGGTATCCCGGATTGGCCGCCTTGATCTCGAAATACTGCGCCATTGCCGGCGTCGGCGCGGCGGCCGGCGCGGTTGTGGTGGTCTGGGGATCGTAGGGCGCCTGATCCATCTGGGGTCCGGAAAAGTCGGCGACTTTAGGAGCGGTCCGCGGCCCTGCCAAGCCTGCAGCGGCCCGCCTCAGGGCAGGAACGGGATCGCGCGCTTCTTTGCGCCGAGCAATTGATGGAAAGTGCGCTGCGAGCCGGCGACGATCTCGCGCTGCCAGAGCGTCGCGAGCCGGCGCGCGTCGCGCTCGAGCCGGCTCATCGGCTTGGGACTTGCCCATCGGATGGGCCGGAGGTCGCTGCTGCCGAAGGCGATGAGATCGGGCCTGGCGGAAAGATGCGCCTGCACGACCAGTCCGTTCAACGCCTGCCATCGCACCAACTCACCGGCAAGCGGGCCGAAGGGATCGAACAGCACCTCGTCGAGCGACTTCCGCCGCGTCGCCGGCGTATCGAGCAAGAGCCCGGCGGCCCGGCGGCTAACGATGTATCCGGCCGCTCCGCCCTCCCATCCATAAGGCCGAGCGAGGTCGATGCCCTCGATCCGGCAAGCGACGCGCTTGACCCGCGTACCGCTGCCGGAACTCTCGATTCGCACCATGTCGGCCCGGGGCGCCAGCGCCTCGAAGGCCGCGAGGAAGGCCGGCAGTCGGCTCGACAGCAGGGCGTCGTCTTCGAGCACCAGGGCGTAGGGATCGGCGCTCTCGAGGAACGCGCGCCAGGCGCGCTCATGGCTTGCAACGCAGGCGAGATCGCCGGGCGAAACGGCGCGCGGCACATGCGGCGGACGCGCCGCCCCCGCGCCCAGTCCGAGATCGGCGGGCGTTGCAGCCTCGATGCGGGTGGCCGCGAGGCCCAGCCTCTGGAGCTGATCCGCCATGAAGCTCCGGCGGTCGGCGCGTCGCGCCAGGTTGATGTAGAGGATTTGCATCAGCTCGCCGCGAACGGAATACAGAGCAGCCGTCCCCCGGACACGCGCTGAAACCATTGCTTCTTGGCCGCCGTGATCGTGTCGCGGTGGAGCGCGCGCGACAACCGGCTGAGCCGGTGCCGCCATGCCCATTGCGCCTCGATGACGGGCCGCGCGTCGCCATTGCCGATATCGCTTTCGAGCGCGGTCATCGCCGCGCCGGGCTCCTTGGACTGGATGCAGAGGCCCGGCACGGTCTGCCGCACGACCAGCCGGCGTGCCATCGGCGCCTCGCTGTCGAACAGCGCCTGATCGATCGGCCGCAGCCGTGCGTCCTCGGCGGCAAGGACGCGCTCGGCGCCCCGGCGCGAGACGAGATAGCCGCCGGCGCCGCTGTCATAGCCGATGAAGCGGACGATTTCGACGTCGCCGACTGGCGCCTCGGCCGGCAGCACCCGGATGCGCTTCTCGCAGGTCTCGACGCGCAACAGGTCGAACGGGATCGGGTCGGCTTCGACCTGCTTGAGAAATGCCGGCAGGCGCGGCGAGAGCACAAGATCGTCTTCGAGCACCAGGGCAAACGGCGCATCGCCCTCGAGCAGCTGCCGCATGGCGCGGAAATGGCTGAGCGTGCAGGCGCACTCGCGCTCGCTGAGCCAGAACGGCCGGCTCGGATGGCAGTAGGCGGCGCGGTCGGCGTCGGGAATTTCGGCAGGCGTCACCGCCTCGATGCGCGTGGCCTCAAGACCGAGCCGCGAGAACTGCGCCTCGATGAAGGCGCGGCGGTCGCCGCGATGCGCGAGGTTGATGTAAAAGACGGGGATCAGGTCGGGATCTCCCTTCGGTCGATCATTGCGGCGCCAGGTAGACGCGCGTCCGCTGCCCGCCCCGCACGACGCGCCACCACACCTTGCGGCCGCCCTGCAGAATGTCGCGCTCGATTGCCATTTGCATCCGCCGGCGCCAACCCGCGGGCTTGTTGCCGCGTGGGCCCTGCAGGTCGCTGCGGGCGTGGGGAGCCTTGTTGCCCTCGATGTGGCTCGCCTGAATGCAGAGCGCCGGGTTTGCCTGCAGCGCTTTAAGCTGCCGCGACAGGGGGGAGAGGTCGTAGAACATGGCAACGTCCATCTCGTTGGCGCGGATGTGCTCGCCGGCCAGCACCATCCGGGCGCCGTCGCGCGAGATGAGATAGCCGGCCGAACCTTCATTATAGCCGGCGAAACGGTGGAGGCCTACGCCCGCGAACTCTCCGGCCGGCCGCAGCAGGGTGAGCGTTGCGAGCGCGGCCGCTTCTATCCTCACCGCGCGCGCCTGTGGTGGCGACTGCTCAAAGGCAGCAAGAAACGCGCCGAGCTTGTCTGAGAGAACGACGTCGTCTTCGAGGATCAGCGCCCAGGGCTCACCCGTGGCAAGCATCGCCGTGAGCGTGCGCTCGTGGCTGAGGCTGCAGCAAAGCGGGCCATCGAGCATCGGACGATCGGGCGGCCGGACGGCCCGCATGCGGGCACGCTCGGCGTCGGTCAGTTCGGCCGGCGTGACCGCCTCGATGCGGATGGCCTCGAGTCCGAGCCGTTTGAGCTGCTGTTCCATGAAGGCGCGGCGGTCGGTGCGTTGGGCAACATTGATAAAGTAAATCAGCACGGCACGTGGCGTCCTCAGTCTCCAAACGGCACTTTGGTACGTTTCGCTCCCAGCGCAAAGCGCCACCACGCCTTGTGGGCGGCCTGAACGGTGTCGCGATGGAACGCCCTCGCGAGTTGCAGCAGCTTGGGGGTCGGGAACCGCGTGTGAGCGAGATCGCTCTCGCGGTGCGATGCCTTGATATCTTCCACGTTGTGGGCCTGCACAGCCAGTGCTGGAGATGCTTGCAGCGGTCTGAGCCTACGCGCCAACTCGACGACATCGTGGAAGATCGCAACGTCGATATCCGTACTCAGGGGCAGACGATCCGCGAGGATCATCCGCGCCCCCTCCCGAGAAACGACATAAGCGGCGGCCCCCATGCTCCATCCGGTGTAGCGGTGCAGGCGGATCCCGTCGACAAGGATCGTCGTCGGCCTGAGCGTCAGATGCGCATGTGTCGCGGCTTCGATCCGAACGACAAGACAATCACGCTCCGTTGTTTCGAAGTCCATGAGGAACTTTGGCAATCGTGCCGACAGCACGGCGTCGTCTTCAAGCACCAGGGCCCACGCTTGCCCGCTCGCCAGAAATGCTTCCAGAGCCCGGCGATGGCTGATTGAACAGCAGAGCGCCGCATCCGACAGGACGCCAGTGATCCAGTGCTGTCCCTTGGCGCGCCGATCCGCTTCGGTGAGGTCGCCGGGCGTCACCGCCGCGATCCGGCTCGCCTCGAGTCCCAGCCGCCGGAACTGCTCTTCCATGAAGGCACGGCGGTCGGTGCGGTTGGCAATATTGATAAAGTAAATCAGCACGCCGCGTTCTTAGCTCGTCATGCCTGTTGCGCCTAGCCTTCGCCCTTGTGCGTCCCCGGCCGCGCGACTAGACCGGAACAGTGGACGAGCTTCCCCAGATCGTGGACCTCCGCCAGTCGCCGACGGCACTGCGGGTGCAGCGCGGCGTCATGCGGCTGTTGCGCAGCGCCCACGATTTTGCCTGCTTCGCCGAGGTGCCGCTTGGCAACGGCCGGCGTGCCGACGTGCTCGGCCTCGGACCCAGAGGCGAGCTCTGGATCGTCGAGATCAAGTCGTCACTGATCGATTTTCGCGTCGACGCCAAATGGCCCGACTACAAGGAGTATTGCGACCGCTTCTTTTTCGCCAAGCCGCCCGAGCTCGATCCCATGATCTTTCCCGTCAGCGAAGGCCTGATCGCCGCCGATGGCAGCGGCGCCGAAATCCTGCGCGATGCGGTCGACGATCCGCTGTCGCCGGCCCGCCGAAAGGCCATGCTGCTCAAGCTCGCGCGGCTCGGCGCCGACCGCATCCACCGGCTGATGGATCCCGGTAGCGGCCTCGACGATTTCTGATGCGGTTGAACCAGGCCAATCGCATCCGCGCGGTGTTCGCGCTGCACGCGGTCGCGGCGGGTGCGCTCTATCCCCGCCTCTCCGACATCCAGCAGGCGCTGCGCGTCGATGACGCGACCCTCGGCCTGACCTTTTCGGGCCTCGCGGTCGGCACGCTCATCACGTTCTTTTTCATCAGCCGGTTGACCGAGACCGTCGGTACTCGGCCGATCCTCATCGTCACCCTTTCGCTGCTGCCCATCGGCACCGCGCTGCTCGTCGCCATGCCCTCCGCACCGGCGTTGTTCGTCGCCTTCATCGCTTATGGCGTGCTCTACGGCCTGCCCAATTCGGCGATGAACATCGAGGCCGATCGCATCGAGGCCGCGACCGGCCGGCGGGTGATGAACTCGTGCCACGGCACCTGGAGCGCCGCCTATCTCGTCACCACCCTCGCCGCCACCCTCGCCGAGGCGCTGCACCTTTCCCCGCTCGAGCATCTCGCGATCGTCGCGGTGATCGTGGCGCCCATCGCGCTCTGGATCACGCTCGGGCTCGAGCCGGCGCCGCCCCGCCCGCATGCCGGCCGCACTGACCGGCATCTGTCGTTCCCGACCATCGCGATCCTCATGCTGGTGCTGTTCTCCACCGGCCCGAACCTGCTCGAGGGCGGCATGCGCAACTGGTCGGTGATCTATATGCGCGACAGTTTCGCCGCGCCTGGCTGGGTCGATACGCTGACCTTGCCGGCCTTTCTCGTGGCGCAGGCGATCGGCCGGCTGAACGCCGACCGCTGGGTGATGCGCTTCGGCGTCGTGCCCGTCGCCCGCGTGCTCAACGCCGTCGCTTTCGTCGGCGGTGCGCTGGTGCTGGTCGCGCCCAATCTCGAGCTGGCGCTTCTCGGCTTCCTGCTGATCGGGCTCGGCGTCTGCACCACCTATCCGCTGACCACGTCGGCGGCGGCGCGTATCGGCGACAAGCCCGCGAGCCAGAACGTCGCCTCGCTCACCTTCGTCAACCAGCTGGTGCAGCTCGCCTCGCCGCCGCTGCTCGGCTGGATCGCCACCGGCTTCGGCATCCGCGTGATCTTCGGCGTCACCCTGCCGCTGGTGCTCGGCTCGATCTGGCTGGCGCGCCGCCTCGCCCCCGATCGCGCCGGCTAGTCCTCGGCGGTTTCCTCGATCACCGTGCCGCTCGCCTTGACCGGCGTGACCGGCGTCGGCTGCGGCACCACCGGCGGCACGCCGAGCCTGTCCTTGAGCCCGGCCATGATCTTGAGCCGTTCGGCATCGCTCGGCGCGGCCTGCAGCCGGTCGCTGAGATCGCCCACAAAGCTCGCATAGGCATTGTACCAGTCGGCATTGATCTGCTTGAGATCCATGCGCCGCGCTTCGGGCTGCAGCATGGCGCGGCCCCCGCCCGCCTTGAGCTCCACCGCGTCGTCGAGCAGCGGCAGGATTACTTGGTCGCCGCCGATGCCGGAGGCAACGATCGCGTCGCGCAGCGCGTGACGCTCCTCGTCCTCGCCATGCGTCAGGAAGATCGCGCCATGCGCCGGCAGCCGTGCCTTGATCCAGGCCATCAGCTCCGAATGGTCGGCATGCGCCGAGTAATTGCCCATCGAGCGGATGCGGGCGCGGATCGGGATCTGGTCGCCATGGATGCGCGCAGTCTTGGCGCCGCTCAGGATGATCTGGCCGAGCGTGCCGGGCGCCTGGTAGCCCACGAACAGCACCGTGGCGTTGGCGCGGGGCAGGTTGTTGGCGAGGTGGTGCTTGATGCGGCCGGCGTCGCACATGCCCGAGGCCGACATGATGATCGCGCCGCCCTTGATCTGGTTGATGGCCTTCGAATCATCGACGCTCTCGATGATGCGGAAGCTCGGATCGTTGAACAGCTCCTGGGCATTGAGATCGACGTCGTCGAACATCGCTTCGTATTTGCGGTAGACGGAGGTGACCTTGCTCGCGAGCGGGCTGTCGAGGAAGACGCGACTCGGCGCGATCTCCTTGTTCTTGATGAGCACGCCGATGTCGTGCAGCAACTCCTGGCTGCGCTCGACGGCGAACACCGGAATGACGAGGTTGCCGCCGCGCCCGAGCGCCGTGGTGATCTCGGTCTTGAGCTCCTCGCGCCGCTGCTCAAGCGTATAGGGCGGCCGGTCGCGCCCGCCGTAAGTGGATTCGGACAAGATGTAGTCGAAGCCCGCCGGCGCGTTCGGCGCCTTGTAGAACACCTTTTCATCCGGCCCGAGGTCGCCCGAGAACAGGATCGTCACCGGCTTGGCACCATCCATCACCTCGACCTCGATCGAGGCCGAGCCGAGGATATGGCCGGCATTCCAGTAGCGGGCGCGCACGCCCGGGCCAGGCGTGATCCAGGCCTCGTAGGTCGTGGTCTGGCGGTGCTTGAGCACCTCCTCGGCGTCGACCATGCCGTAAAGCGCCTCGAGCGGCGGATTGCCCTTGCGGCCGCGCTTGCGCGTCTCGAATTCGGCTTCGCTCTCCTGGATGCCCGCGGCGTCGGGGAGGAGGTATTCGCAAAGCCCGGCGGTGGGCTCGGTCATCCAGATCGGCTTGCGGTAGCCGGCCTTGCTGAGCTTGGGGAGCAGGCCCGCATGGTCGATATGGGCGTGCGTCAACAGCGTGAAGTCGATCGCCTCCGCATCGAACGGCAGCGGCTTGTAGTTGAGGTCGCGCACCGTCTTGTTGCCCTGGAACATGCCGCAATCGACGAGGAACTGCCCCTTGTCGTGGACCACGCGGTAGCACGAGCCGGTCACGGTGCCGGCCGCGCCGTGGAAGTGGATGGTGACGGCCATTGGTGGTTCCTCAGGGCAGGGACTGTTGCATACCCCACTGTGTCATTCCCGCGAAGGCGGGAATCCAGAGCCGCCGGCACCGGCGCCTGTTGCCCTGGATTCCCGCCTGCGCGGGAATGACATCGTGGAATGAGTGCCGAGGCGTCTATTTCGGCGCGCGCTTGGCGAGGATCCGCTGCAGCGTGCGGCGGTGCATGTTGAGCCGCCTCGCTGTCTCCGATACGTTGCGGTCGCAGAGCTCGTAGACGCGCTGGATGTGCTCCCAGCGCACGCGATCGGCCGACATCGGGTTTTCGGGCGGCGCCGGCGCGGCTTCCCCCGTCGCGAGCAGCGCGTTGATCACGTCGTCGGCATCGGCCGGTTTGCTGAGATAGTCGACCGCGCCGAGCTTCACCGCGGTCACCGCCGTCGCGATATTGCCGTAGCCAGTGAGCACGACTGCCCGCGCATCCGGCCGCCGGCGGTGCAGCGCATCGACGACGTCGAGCCCGTTGCCGTCTTCGAGCCGCAGGTCGACCACCGCAAAGGCCGGCGGCGCGGCCTCGACGGCGCTGAGGCCTGCCGCGACGCTGTCGGCGCTGTGCACGGCAAAGCCGCGCTTTTCCATTGCCCGTTCGAGCCGGGTGAGGAACGCCTTGTCGTCATCGACGAGCAGCAGGGTCTTGTCGCCCGCCAGAAGGTCTTCGACCGTTGTCATGGCGTGCATTTAGGCGCTCTGCGACAAAACGTCAAAAGCCGGGGCGGAGCTCGGCGGCGCTGCGCGGCCAGCGCACCGTGACGCGCGCCCCCGGAGCGCCGTTCTCAAAGCCGAGCGTCGCGCCGGTGCGCTCGAGCAGCGTTTTGGCGATGAAGATGCCGAGCCCAAGCCCGCCGGGGCCGTCGCCATCGCTTCCAGCATTGCGCGGCCGCGTGGTCAGGTACGGTTCGCCGAGCCGCGCCAGCAGCTCCTCCGGAAAGCCCGGCCCGTCATCGGCGATGAGAACGCCGATCGACTTGTCGTCCCAGCTGGCATCGACCGAGACGCGCGACTGCGCGAATTGCGCGGCATTTTCGATCAAATTGCCGAGCCCGTAGAGCACCCCGACATTGCGCTTGAACACCGGCTCGCCGAGCGCTTCCGGAGTCTCGATGAAGATCGGCTTGCCCGACCCCTCGAGCGGCCGCGCCACCTCTTCGAGCAATTCCCCCAGCGGCACCGCCGCGAACGGGTCACCCTGCTCGCCGCTGGAAAGGTTCCGCAGCTTCTGCAGGATCGCCCGACAGCGGGCCGATTGCGCGATGATGAGGTCGACGTCGTCGGCGAGCGGGCCGGCCGGGATATCGGCCTTCATCTCCTTGGCCGCGAGCGCGATGGTCGAAAGGGGGGTGCCGAGTTCGTGCGCCGCCGCCGCCGCGAGCCCATCCAGCGCGTTGAGCTGCTCGTGCCGGCTGAGCGCCAGCTCCGTCGCGGTCAGCGCGTCGGCCAGCTGGCGCGCCTCGTGCGCCACGCGGTTCGTGTAGGCCGCCATGAACACGACGCCGCACACCAGGCTCACCCAGATGCCGATCACATAGATGCGGTCGAAGCTGATCGGGGCGTGCGGATCCCAGGGCAGCGGCAGGTGGATCACCGAGATGGCCGAGGCCGCAAGAATCGCCAGTGCCGACAAGATCAGCGTCGAGCGCTGCGGCAGCGTCGTCGCCGACACCACCACCGGCGCGAGCAGCAGCACCGAAAACGGATTGTGGAGCCCGCCGGTGAGCGAGAGCAGCGCCGCGAGCTGGATGAGGTCGTAGGTGAGCTGCACCGTCGAGACCAGCACCGAGGGCCGCACCGAAGGTCCGAAGCGGAAGGTGAGCACCAGGTTGAGGATGACCGACAGCCCGATCAGCGCGAGGCACTGCCAGAGCGGCAGCGGATAGCCGAGGCCCCAGTCGACGAAGAACACCCCGACCGTCTGGCCGACGATCGCGAGCCAGCGCAGCCGCACCAGCGTATCGAGGCGCAGCGCCCGGTGGTGGCCGAAAACCCGCGCCCGTGGGTCGGAAGCGGCACTCACAATGTCACTCTTTGACTCTGACTTCGCCGTTTGTGCGTTGAGCGCATGGGGACCAATCCTGGCCGTTTCAAGAGGTGAAATTGGACACGCATTTGCTTGACCGGCCGGGAGAGGGGGCCACATCCCCTCTGTTCGTGACTGGAGTTAGGACAATGATGAACACCGCGATTATCAAACCGCAATGGGGCCCCTTGACCATCGCCCTGATGGTTTTGGGGTTCATCGTCTTCTGGCCGCTCGGCCTCGCAATGCTCGCCTACATTCTGTGGGGCGAACTGTTCGGCGGGACCCCGGAAAAGGCGGAAGCCTGGATCAACCAGAAGAAGGCCTGGTGCAACAACCACAATTGGCAGCATCACGGCCACGGCAACTGGCGGCAGTCGAGCGGCAACGCCGCGTTCGACGACTACCGCGCCGAGCAGCTTCGGCGGCTCGACGAGGAACGCCGGCGGCTGGACGAGGAAATCCAGCAGTTCCAGGATTATCTGCGGAATCTCCGCATGGCCCGGGACCGCGAGGAATTCGACCGCTTCATGCGTGAACGGAACGGCAACCGCCCCTCGGGCGGCAGCCAGGCCTGACGGCCGCGGGGCGCCCGCTTCTCCTGGCGGGTGCCCCGAAATCTGGGCGAATCCGGCGTTTTTTCGTTGCAACAGGCGTCTTCCATGCGGAGGGCGCATTTTTGCATTTTTGAGATATTGCGCCGGCTCGGAAATCGGCTCTAGCGTTCCTCCATGATCCCGCTCCTGCAGAAGCGCTGGCCCCCCGCCGCTGTGGTGCACATCGACGGCGAAACCGTCGAGGTCGTGGTCAAAGTCTCCGCGCGTTCAAGGAGTTACAAGCTGTCGCTGCCGCATGGCGGGGCGCCGCTGCTCACCGTGCCGCGCTACGGCCGCTGGACCGAGGCCAAGGATTTCCTCGACCGCCACACGCCCTGGCTCGCCGACCGCATCGAGCGTTCGGTCAAGCCCGTCGCCTTCGTGCGCGGCGCCATCGTGCCGCTGCGCGGCATCAATCACCGCATCGTACCCACCGGCCGCGTTCGCGGCGTCGTTGAGGTGGGCGAGCACGAGGGTGAATACGCCCTGCTCGTCCCCGGTGCGCCCGAACATCGCGCCCGCCGGCTCACCGATTGGCTGAAGGCCGAGGCGCTGCGCGATCTCGAGCGCCGCTCGCGCGTCCACGCGGCGAACCTCGGCGTCGAGGTCAAGTCGATCGTCATGCGCTCGCAGACGACGCGCTGGGGCTCGTGCTCGACCACCGGCAAGCTCAATTACAACTGGCGGCTGATCCTCGCTCCGCCCTACGTGCTCGACTACGTCGCCGCCCACGAGGTCTCGCACCTCGTCCAGATGAATCACTCCGCCGCGTTCTGGAAGACCGTCGCCCGCACCCTGCCGAGCATGGAGCGCGGCCGCGACTGGCTGCGCCTCCACGGCCGCGAGCTGATGGTCTACGGCATCGACGGCTAGGGGTTCGACGCGAGTTCGGCTTCAACCGCCGCGAGTAGCGGTGGCAGATCTTGCTGGACGGTCTTCCACAAGACATCCGCGCATACAGATTGGTATTCGTGGCGCTAGAAGTTTCCGGCATCGGCAATGTCGCGCCAGGGCAGGCGTGCGAGGCGCTCTTTAGTCGGCTCGCTCAAGTGGCGGGATGCCTCAGAGATCACTTCAAGCGCTCGAATGACCGCATAGACGGTCTCCCACTTCGCCTGAAAGGCCTCGAAGGTCATGGTCCCGGTCCATGTCTGGATCAGGCGGATGTTGTCGCGGATGTGTTCAAGACGGAATGACTCGGGCCTAGAAGGCATAGAGCAAATCCGCCGCGGCGTTGTTTCTGATGGCGGGATGAAGCGAGGCTCGATCGACAACATCAACCGGGCGGTCAAACAGCTCCGCCACGTATCGCGTCATTCCGACGTAGGCGAACACTCCGGGGGGATCGGCCTCATCCAGGTCGACTGCGATATCGATATCGCTCTGGGGACCGGCTTCGCCGCGCGCCAGGGAGCCGAACAGCGCGGCGTGGCGGACGCCGAGCGCTTCGAGCTCCGCGCGATGCTCGCGCAACACGGCGATGACGGTATCCTTGTCCATGCCAAGACAATACTGGAGGCCGCCGGAGCCCGCCAGAGCGTCCGCTAATTGCCGCCGCTGAACAGGTTCTTGATCAGGTCGCCGAGCGTCTTGGGTTGCGCCTTCGCCGGCGCGGAGGTCGCGTCGGACGGCTGATCCGACGCGGTTGCATCCGTGCTCGCGCCGTTGTCGGTCGCGAGCTGCGAGATCAGGTCGCCGCCCTGGAGGTCCGACGCCGGCACCGCCGCGGAGGTCGCATCGGGCAGGTTCTGCGGCGCCATGCCTTCATGCGCCTTGGCCATGAAGTCGCTCCAGATCTGCGTCGGCACCGTGCCACCAGCCAGCGTCGTGCCGGTGTCGTCGTCATTGCCGAGCCACACCCCGCACACCATGCGCGAGGTGAAGCCGACGAACAGCGCGTCGCGGGCCTTCTGGCTGGTGCCGGTCTTGCCGCCGATCTGCCAGCCGGCGAGCTTGGCATGCTTGCCGGTGCCGATGTCGAGCGCGGTCGAGAGCATGTCGTTCATTTCGCCCACGACCTTGGGCGACACCACCTGGCCGGGACCAGCTGGAACGGCGTTATAGAGCACTTTGCCGTCGGCGGTCTCGATGCGCGTCACGACATTGGCGATGACGCCGTTGCCGCCGTTGGCGAACGGCGCGTAGGCCGATGTCAGCTCGAGCAGCGACACTTCCTGCGTGCCGAGCGCGATCGAGGGCACCGCCATCAGCGGCGAGGAGATGCCCATGCGCTGCGCGACCTCGACGACCTTGTCCGGCCCGACATTCCAGGCGAGCTGCGCCGCAACGGTGTTGCGCGAATAGGCCAGCGCCTCGCGCAGCGTCATCTTGCCCATGAACTTGTTGTCGGCGTCGTTGGGCGACCAGCCATTGATGTTGATCGGATCGTCGTCGGCGATGGTGTCGGGCGTGTAGCCCTTTTCCATCGCGGCCATGTAGACGAACGGCTTGAACGTCGAGCCCGGCTGGCGGCGCGCGGTGACGGCGCGGTTGTACTGGCTCTGCTGATAGTCGGCGCCGCCGACCACGGCGCGCACCGAGCCATCGGCGTCGACGGCGACCAATGCGCCCTGGCTGAAGTGATATTTCGGCCCTTCCGTGGTCACCGCTTCCTTGATCAGGAACTCGGCCTGCTTCTGCAGGTCCCAGTTGATCGTGGTGTAGACGGTCACGTCCTGCTTGAGGTCGCCCACATAGGCCTGGACGATGCTTTCGACCCAGTCCGCGACATAGGATTCCGAACCCGCGACCTTGGTGCGCACCGTATCGTTCGGATCGATCGCCGCGGCCTTCGCTTCGGCATCGCTGATATAGCCTTCATCGGCCATCGCCTGCAGCACCACGTGCTGGCGCGCATTGACCTCGGTGGGGTCGCCCTTGGGGTTGAGATTGGACGGCGCCTTCACCGATCCCGCGAGGATCGCGGCTTCGCCCAGCGACAGATTCTTCGCCGAGTGGCCGAAATAGAATTGCGATGCCGCCTCGATGCCCACCATCTGGTGGCCGAAATCGACGCGGTTGAGATAGAGCTCGAGGATCTCGTCCTTGGTGTAATTGCGTTCCAGCCAGAGCGCGAGGATCGCCTCCTGCACCTTGCGGCCGAGCGTCTGGTCGCGCGTCAGAAACAAATTCTTGGCGAGCTGCTGCGTCAGCGTCGAGCCGCCCGCCGCGATGTGGCCGTGCGTGAGGTTCGAGAACGCCGCGCGCGCGATGCCGATCGGGTCGATGCCGAAATGCTGGTAGAAGCGCTTGTCCTCGATGGCTATGAACGCCGTCGGCACGTAGCTCGGCAGGTCTTTGAGCGCGATCGCCTCGCCGCCCATCTTGCCGCGGTTGGAGATGAGCTGCCCGTCGGCGGCAACGATGCGGATATTGGCCGGTCGCTCCGGCACCGCCCAGGTGCTCTGTGCCGGCATCTGCAGATAGAAGTAGACGACGATGCCGGCGACCGCGATGCCGCCCCAGAGCAGCAGCGTGAAGGCCCAGTAGCCGAGCGTGCTCAGCACCCGTCCGAGCGTCAGGCGCTTTCTTTCCTTTGGCTCTCGCCCATGGCCGCGCTTGGTCTTGGTTTTGGCCGCGGGCTTGCCGCGGCGCGGCTTGGGCTCGTCCGCGGCAAAGCCGAAGCCGCCAAATCCCGGCTCGATCCGCTCGCCGCGTTTCGGCTTCCGACCCTTGGCCGGACCTGCACCGCTGCCCTTCTTGCCGCGACGCGCGCCGCCGCCGATCCGATCGTCGGGTGAAACCCCGAAATCCATGCGAAAGAGCCCCGGTCGTTATCGTCGGTCGCTGCCGGTGACCTCAGAGGGTCCCACCGGGTCGTGCGTCGCGCAAGCCTGTTGCGCTCGAACGCGCTTGAAGCAGGCAAGCTTCTTGAAGCTAAATGTGGCCGGTTTATGTGGAGTTGAGACCGACGTCGCGCCCGGGCTATGGGTGAGGCCTGCCCGTTGCCTCCGGGCAACAAAACGAGAAATGACAGCCGGCGCGCTCGCGCTTTAGTGTTCGGCCGCGCCCGCACGGAGTTTTGCATGGAGACGCTCTCCGCACCGCTGTTCTGGACATTGGTGCTCTATTCGCTGTCGTTTCCGCTGCTGTGCGTCCTGCTCGGTTATGGCCTGGTGAAATCCAACGCCCGCCGGCTGCTGCTGCAGCGGCGGTTCAAGGGCGTCACCGACAAGGACGCCGAAATCGTGCGCCTCGAGGCGGAGCATCAGGAGGAACTGAAGCGGCTGGGCGAGGCGACCGAGGCCGCCAAGGCCGAAATCGCCGCCCTCCAGCAATCCTATAAGGACAAGCACGAGGTCTACGACAAGCTGGTCAAGCAGATCGCCATCTATGACGAGGGGGCGGCGCTGGCAGAGCTGGGCGTCTACGCGCCGCATTTCGAGCTCGGCGACAGCACGGCCTTTCGCGACGCCATCGGCAAGATCCGCGAGCAGCAGAAGGCGATGGTCATCGCCGAGCAGGCCGTGTTCACCAACAAGCCGCAGCCGCCCGAGCCGGGCAAAGCCGAAAGCGCCCAGAGCCGGGCGATCAAGCTCACCTTGCGGGCCTTCAACGGCGAGGCCGAGGCGGCGATCGCCAATGTCCGCTGGTCGACCATCGCCCAGATGGAGCAGCGCATCATCCGCGCCCGCGAGCAGTTCGACCGGCTGAACGCGCCTTATGCCGTCTTCGTCAACGCCGACTATGTGGGGCTGAAGCTCAAGGAGCTCTACCTCACCCACGAATATCGCGAAAAGCTCAAGGCCGAGGCCGACCAGCGGGCCGAGGTGAGCCGTCGGCTCGGCGCCGAGACGCGGCTCAAGCGCGACCTCGAGCTTGCGCAGGAGGACGTCACCCGCTTCGCCAAGCTGCTGTCCCAGGCCCAGCTCGAGGCCTCGAAATATGTCGGCGGGCGTCTCAAGACCTTTGCTGATCAGATCGCCGGGCTCGAGCGCGAGCTCGCCACCGCCGAAGCCAAGGTCGCGCGCGCCCGCTCGATGCTCGAGCGCACCCAGTCGGGCTATGTCTACGTGCTCTCCAATGTCGGCTCGTTCGGCGAGAACGTCGTCAAGATCGGCACCACGCGCCGGCTCGATCCATCCGAGCTGGTGCGCGAGCTCGGGCTCGACGCCGTGCCGTTCGCCTTCGACACTCACGCCCTCATCCATACCCAGGACGCCGCCGGGCTCGAACGCTCGCTGCACCTCGCCTTCGCCGACCAGCGCGTCAACCCGCGTCGTCCCGGCAGCGAGTTCTTCAAGGTGCCGCTCAAGGATGTGGAGGGGGCGGTCAAACGGCTCGCCCCCGAGGCAACGTTCAATCCCGAGGCCGAAGCGCAGGATTTCCGCGAGACCCTCGCGATCCGCAACCAGGAGCCGCCGGAAGCGCTGCTGGCCTCGCTGCTGCCGGCCAGCCTTTAGACAAGCGAAAGGGCGCCCCACTGCAGGGACGCCCCTCTTCGCTCCTCGGTCCCGGCTCAGATGGTGGCGATGCACACCGGCGCGGTTCCCGCCGGAATGATCCCCAGCTGCCGTCCGGCTGCCTGGCTCAGGTCGATGATCCGGCCCGCGATATAGGGGCCTCTGTCGTTGATGGTGACCGTGATGGACCTGCCGGTCCTTTGGTTCACCACCCGCACGACCGAACCCAAAGGCAGTGTCTTGTGGGCCGCGGTCATGGCGTTGGGGTTCATCCGTTCCCCATCCGCGGTGCGCTGTCCGGGCAATGAATACCAGGAGGCGGTACCGCATTGATTGCTACTCGCTAGACTTGCTCCAGTTGTGAAAGAACAACAACCCGAAGCAAGGGCCGCGAGAACAACGATGTGCTTAATCAAACAACTTACTCACGCTAGTTAACGACCGCGTAAGCTAAGTTTGGTCAGGTGGCGAGATTGTGGGCAGAATCCGGCGAAGAAAAATCAGCTAGCCAGTGTTGCCGATGGGTCGCAGGAGATTGGTCCCGGAGTCGGTTGTATTGGCTTGACGAAAAGCGCCGATTCACAAGGGCTTACAAGATGAACCTCAGATGAACGCCGCTCGTTAACGATCCGTTGCGGCAGGTCGCCGCATGCGGGGAACGGAACGAGACCGTCACACTCTGCCGCGCAATCTTTGACCATTTGATAAAATATCCCTGCGTGCTAGCGTTCGCTCGTGCAGTAGCGTCCAGGAGGTGTGGATGGGCCACGGCGTGTTGAAGGATGGCATCGCGGCGGGCCGGCTGGATCCGGCCCAGTACGCGGTCAACTTCGGCGATCTGCACCCCCCGCTCGACCGCCACGAAGCCTTCGTCGAGGCCGGCCGCTGCTATTTCTGCTACGATGCGCCCTGCCAGACGGCGTGCCCCACCTCGATCGACATCCCGCTGTTCATCCGCGAGATCGCCGGCGACAACCCGCTCGGCGCGGCTGAGACCATCTTCGAGCAGAACATTCTGGGCGGCATGTGCGCCCGCGTCTGTCCGACCGAGCAGCTCTGCGAAGAGGCCTGCGTGCGAGAGGCCGCCGAGGGCAAGCCGGTCAAGATCGGGCTGCTGCAGCGCTATGCGACCGATATCGCAATGGACGAGGGCGCCCAGTTCTTCACCCGCGGCGCGCCCACGGGCAAGCGCGTCGCCGTGGTCGGCGCGGGGCCCGCGGGGCTCGCAGCAGCGCACCGGCTCGCGATGCACGGCCACGACGTCGTCGTCTTCGATGCGCGCGAGAAGGCCGGCGGCCTCAACGAATACGGCATCGCGACCTACAAGACCGTCGGCGGCTTCGCGCAGGCGGAAGTCGACTACGTCACCGCCATCGGCGGCATCACCATCGAGAACGGGCGGTCCCTGGGCGAGCATTTTGCGCTCGCCGACCTGGTTCGCGATTATGACGCGGTGTTCCTCGGGCTCGGCCTCGGCGGCGTCAACGCTCTGCGCGCCGAGGGCGAGGACAGCGCCGGCGTCGACAACGCCATCGATTTCATCGCCGAACTGCGGCAGGCAAGCGACCTGTCGGTCCTGCCGATCGGCCGCCGCGTCGTCGTCATCGGCGGCGGTATGACCGCTGTCGATGCCGCGGTGCAGTCAAAACTCCTCGGAGCCGAGGAGGTGACCATGGTCTACCGCCGCGGCAAGGCGCAGATGAACGCCTCCGAGTTCGAGCAGGACCTCGCCGCCAGCAAGGGCGTCACCATCCGGCACTGGCTGGCGCCCAAGCGCGTGCTGACCAGCGGCGGCGCCGTCTCCGGCATCGAGCTCGGCTACATGGCGCTCGACGCTGCCGGCACGCTGAAGCCGACCGGCGAGACCACCACGATCGCCTGCGACCAGGTGTTCAAGGCCATCGGCCAGACGCTCGCCAGCGACGGCGAGGGCGTGCTGCTGTCGGGCGGCCGCATCGAGATCGACGCCGAGGGCAAGACGTCGATGCCCAAGGTCTGGGCCGGCGGCGATTGCGCCACCGGCGGCGACGACCTCACGGTCACCGCCGTTGCCGAGGGGCGCGATGCGGCCGAGAGTATCCACCGGTTCCTGATGAGCCGGTGAGGAACCGCGGGCCGAACGAGACGATATCGAAGGAGGATTGAATGGCAGACCTTCGCAACAAGTTCGTCGGCATCAAATCGCCCAATCCATTCTGGCTGGCCTCGGCGCCGCCGACCGACAAGGAATACAACGTCGAGCGCGCCTTCAAGGCGGGCTGGGGCGGCGTGGTGTGGAAGACCCTCGGCGAAGCTGGGCCGCCGGTCGTCAACGTCAACGGCCCGCGCTACGGCGCCATCTGGGCCAGCGACCGCCGGCTGATGGGCTTTAACAACATCGAGCTGATCACCGACCGCGACCTGCAGAAGAACCTGCGCGAGATCAAGGCGGTCAAGATGCGCTGGCCCGATCGGGCGGTGATCGCCTCGATCATGGTGCCTTGCGAGGAGCAGGCCTGGAAGGCCATTCTACCGCTGGTCGAGGAGACCGGCGCCGACGGCATCGAGCTCAATTTCGGCTGCCCGCATGGCATGAGCGAGCGCGGCATGGGCGCTGCCGTCGGGCAGGTGCCCGAATACGTCGAGATGGTCGTGCGCTGGTGCAAGCAGTTCTCGCGCATGCCGGTGATCACCAAGCTTACCCCCAACGTCACCGACATCCGCCGCCCGGCGCGTGCCGCCAAGAACGGCGGCACCGATGCCGTGAGCCTCATCAATACCATCAACTCGATCACCGCGATCGATCTCGACCTTATGGCCCCCGAGCCGACCATCGACGGCAAGGGCTCGCATGGTGGCTATTGCGGCCCCGCGGCCAAGCCCATCGCGCTGCACATGGTCGCCGAAATCGCACGCGACCGCGAGACCATGGGCCTGCCGATCTCGGGCATCGGCGGCATCACCACCTGGCGCGACGCCGCCGAATTCATGGCGCTCGGCTCAGGCAACGTGCAGGTCTGCACCGCGGCGATGGTCTATGGCTTCAAGATCGTCGAGGAGATGATTTCGGGCCTTTCCAACTGGATGGACGAGAAAGGCTATCGCACCCTCGACGACTTCGTCGGCAAGGCCTCGCGCAACGTCACCGACTGGCAGTACCTCAACCTCGAATACATCACCAAGGCGCGGATCGACCAGGATCTCTGCATCAAATGCGGTCGCTGCTACATCGCCTGCGAGGACACCTCGCACCAGGCGATCAGCAAGGAAAAGAACGGCGTTCGCCATTTCGAGGTGATGGACGACGAGTGCGTCGGCTGCAATCTCTGCGTCAATGTCTGTCCGGTCGAGGACTGCATCGATATGGTCGCCCTGCCGCCCGGCACGATCGACGAACGCACCGGCCGCGTCGTCACCGGCAAATACGCCAACTGGACGACGCACCCCAACAATCCGATGCGCAAGGAAGCTGTCGAGCCGGCGGAGTAGTGGAAGGGGTTTGCGGGCCGAGCGCCGCCAGCTATCCTTGTCGGCGGCAAGGAGGTCGCCATGCCCAATCCGACTGCATCTGAAGCGCGAGGCCGTTTCGGCCAAGCCCTTAAGGCCGCCCAGACAGATCCGGTCTTCATCTCCAGGAACGGCCAACAGGTGCTGTCCTCTTGTCGTTTGACGCCTTGCGCAAGATTATCGGCGCGGGCAAGCCTGTCGGGGTAAGGACAGGTGTTGAGAAGCTGCTGGCTGCCTCCATTGAGCGGCGCGGCCAGGTCTATCGCGCCCTTGCCAATCTGGACTGATCCTTGACCCTTGCCCTCATCATCGTCGGCCGGTTCCTCCTCGGGCTGATGTTCATCATCGCCGGCATCCGTAACTTCGCGCGGCTCGAGGAGCGGCTCGCCGGCAAGACCAATTACGGTTTTGCCTTGCCACCGCCGGCGATCGTCGCCGGCTTTGCGGTGCAGCTGATCGGCGGGCTCTCGGTCGCGCTCGGCCTCTGGCCGCAATGGGGCGCCCTCGCGCTGATCGGCTTCACCGTTCTTGCGACGGCGTTCTACCACAATCTGTTTCTGTTTCAGGGCAAGGAGCGCGAGCCGCACATCTACTTCGTGACGGTCAATCTGGCGCTCTGCGGGGCATTCCTGCTCGTGATCGCAATTGGCTGAAGCCGCAGCGGGGGCGCCGGCTCTCCGCTCGTCGCGCGACCGCTGGCTCGCCCATGGCGCGATGCTCGCCTTCTCCGCGTTGATCGCTGGCTCGTTCACCACCGGCGCGATGGTCGCCAACGACATTCGGCCGGTGCCGCTCAACGCGGTGCGGTTCCTCCTGGCAGCGTTGGTCATGGGCTCGGTCGCGTTCGGCGTCGCGCGGCAGCGTTTCACCCTGCCGGCCGCACCCTGGCGTTTCGGCATCATGGGCGCGCTGATGGCGGTCTATTTCGTGACCATGTTCATCGCGCTGTCGATGACCCTGCCGGTGGCAACCAGCGCCGTGTTCACCCTCCTGCCGCTGATGACGGCGGTCACGGCGCTCTTCATCGTCCACCAGCGCTCGGGGCCGATCGTGCTCCTCAGCCTCGTCATCGCGGCGCTCGGTTCGGTCTGGGTGATCTTTCGCGGCGACATCGGCGCGCTGCTGCGCTTCGATGTCGGCAAGGGCGAGCTCATCTATTTCGTGGGCTGCGTTGCCTACGCCTTCTACACGCCGCTGCTCCGCCGCTTCAGCCGCGGCGAGCCCTCGCTGGTCTTGAGCTTCTGGACGCTCACCGCGTCGGCGATCTGGATCGCGCTCAGCGGCATTCCCGACATCCTTTCGACCGACTGGCTGCATCTGCCGCCGCTGGTCTGGTGGGTCGTGCTCTATCTTGCCATCGGGCCGACGGCGATCTGCTTCTTTCTCATCCAGTTCGCCTCGCTGCGCCTGCCGGCGCCCAAGGTTATCGCCTATGGCTATCTGACGCCGGCCTTCGTCATCCTGTTCGAGGCGCTCGCCGGGCACGGCTGGCCCACGCTCACGATCGTCGCGGGCGCCGGCGTGACCGTGCTCGGCCTGGTGATCCTCGCCCTCGTGCGCGACTAGGCTCCGGCCGGCCTCAGCCCGTCCATGAACAGGTTCTCGAGATAGCGCGCCGCGTCTTCGAAGCGACCTTCACCGCCGCGCCCCGGTCCGAGCACGGCCCGCACCTGCACGTCGAAATCGGCGTAGTGCTGCGTCGTGGCCCAGATCGAAAAGATCAGGTGATAGGGGTCGGTGCGGGTGATGCGCCCGTCCTCCATCCAGCCCTCGATCACCTTGGCCTTGGCGTCGACGAGGTCCTTGAGCTCGCCCCGCAGCACATCGATGGTGTGCGGCGCGCCCTGCAGCATCTCGTTGGCGAACAGCCGGCTTTCGCGCGGGAAATCGCGCGCCATCTCGATCTTCCGGCGGATGTAGGAGCGCAGCTCCGCCAGCGGGTCGCCTTCGTTGTCGAGCGCCCGCAGCGGATCGAGCCAGAGATCGAGCATGGTTTCGAACAGCCGGCGGTGGATCTCCTCCTTGCCGGCGAAATAATAGAGCAGATTGGGCTTGCTCATCCCGGCGGCCTCGGCGATCTGGTCGATCGTCGTGCCGCGGAATCCGTGCAGCGAAAACACCTCGAGCGCCGCGCCGAGGATCACGTCCTGTTTCTCGCGCTGGATGCGCGTCTGCGGACGCGGTTTTGCAGAGACCGGCATAAGGCGCACCCCTCCCAATTCCCCGGCGCCGCGGCGTTTTCGCCTTGATCGGCGGCGGGAGCGTGCTAGGCTTTTTCCAACTGGTCAAATTTCCGGGTTAGCTGCCCGGCCGTCAAGCGCATTCGATGCGAACGGTTGACCGACAAACCCGCCGAGGGAGCGCTCCATTGTCCAATCGTCAGAACATTGCGCCGAACGATCTGAGCGCTTTCTGGATGCCGTTTACGGCAAACCGGCAGTTCAAGAAGGCCCCACGCATGTTCGTGAAGGCCAAGGATATGTACTACACCACCTCCGACGGCCGGCAGGTGCTTGATGGCACGGCGGGCCTGTGGTGCGTCAACGCCGGCCATTGCCGCCCCAAGATCGTCGAGGCGATCGCCGAGCAGGCGGCCGAGATGGACTACGCCCCCGCCTTCCAGATGGGGCACCCGAAAGCCTTCGAGCTCGCCAATGCGCTGGTCGGCATCGCCCCTGAAGGCCTCAACCACGTGCTCTACACCAATTCCGGCTCGGAATCGGTCGAGACCGCGCTGAAAGTCGCGCTCGCCTATCACCGGGTGAAGGGCGACGGCGCCCGCTTCCGCCTGATCGGCCGAGAGCGCGGCTATCATGGCGTCAATTTCGGCGGCATCTCGGTCGGCGGCATCGTCACCAATAGGAAGATGTTCGGCACGCTGATGACCGGCGTCGACCACATGCCGCACACCCACACGCCGGGCAAGAACACCTTCACCCGCGGCGAGCGCGAGGGCGACGGCGAGAGCCTCGCCAACGAGCTCGAGCGCATCGTGACGCTGCACGACGCCTCGACCATAGCCGCGGTGATCGTCGAGCCGGTCGCGGGTTCGACCGGTGTGCTGATCCCGCCCAAGGGCTATCTCAAGAAGCTGCGCGAAATCACCAAGAAGCACGGCATCCTGCTGATCTTCGACGAGGTCATCACCGGCTTCGGCCGGCTTGGAACGCCGTTCGCCGCCGACTATTTCGGCGTCATGCCCGACATGATCGTCTGCGCCAAGGGCCTCACCAACGGCACGATCCCGATGGGCGCCGTGCTCGTGACCAGCGAAATCCACGACGCCTTCATGCAGGGACCCGAGCACATGATCGAGTTCTTCCACGGCTACACCTATTCGGGAAATCCGGTGGCGTCCGCGGCGGGGCTCGGCACGCTCGAGACCTACCAGGACGAGGGGTTGCTGACGCGCGGCGCCTCGCTCGCCAAATACTGGGAGGACGCGCTCCATTCGCTGAAAGGCCTGCCGCACGTCATCGATATCCGCAATCTCGGCCTGATCGGCGCGGTTGAACTCGAGCCGATCGCCGGCTCGCCGACCAAGCGGGCCTTCTCGGCCTTCGTCAAGGCGTTCGAGGAGGGCATCCTGATCCGCACCACCGGCGACATCATCGCCCTGAGCCCACCGCTGATCATCGAAAAGAGCCACATCGACACGCTGATCGGCAAGCTCGGCGATATCCTTAAGGGCCTCGAGTGATGCTGACCATCGACAACGCCATCGGCGGCAAACTCACCCGCAGCGCGAGCGCCCGCACGCAGCCCATCTACAACCCGGCGACCGGCGAGCAGAGCGGCGTTCTGCCGCTGTCGACCCTCGACGAGGTCAACGCCGCGGTCGCTGCGGCCAAGAAAGCCTTCCCAGCCTGGGCCAACACCACGCCGATGAAGCGCGCCCGGGTGATGTTCAAGTTCAAGGAGCTGCTCGAAAAGCACGCCGACGAGCTGGCGCGGCTGATCAGCGCCGAGCACGGCAAGGTGCACGACGACGCGATGGGGGAACTCGCCCGCGGCATCGACTGCGTCGAGTTCGCCTGCGGCGTTCCGCAGCTCCTGAAGGGCGAGTTCTCCCGCAATGTCGGCCCCGCTATCGACACCTATTCTGATCGCCAGCCGCTCGGTGTGGTCGCCGGCATCACGCCGTTCAACTTCCCGGCGATGGTGCCGATGTGGATGTATCCGCTGGCGATCGCCTGCGGGAATACGTTCATCCTGAAGCCTTCCGAGCGCGACCCGTCGGCGCCGATGTTTGCCTATAAACTCCTGATGGACGCCGGCCTGCCCGAGGGCGTGATGAACGTCGTCCACGGCGACAAGGAAGCCGTCGACGCCATCCTCGATCATCCCGACATCAAGGCGGTGAGTTTCGTCGGCTCGACCGCGATCGCCGAATACGTCTATCGACGCGGCACGACGGCGGGCAAGCGTGTGCAGGCGCTCGGCGGCGCCAAGAACCACATGATCGTCATGCCCGACGCCGACATGGACCAGGCCGCCGATGCGCTGATGGGCGCCGGCTACGGCTCCGCCGGCGAGCGCTGCATGGCAATCTCGGTCGCCGTGCCGGTCGGCGACAAGACCGCCGATGCACTCATCGCCAAACTCAAGCCGCGCGTCGAGGCACTGAAGATCGGCCCAGCGACCGACAAGGACGCACAGATGGGCCCGATCGTGAGCAAGGCGCAGCGCGACAAGATCGTCGGTTACATCGACGAAGGCGTGAAGGCCGGCGCCGAGCTGGTCGTCGATGGCCGCGGCTTCAAGCTGCAGGGCTACGAGAACGGCTTCTTCGTCGGTGGAACGCTGTTCGACCGGGTGAAGCCGGACATGAAGATCTATCGCGAGGAAATCTTCGGTCCAGTGCTGTCGGTGGTGCGGGCCAAGTCCTACAACGACGCGGTCGACCTCATCCACGGCCACGAATACGCCAACGGCACGGCGATCTTCACCCGCGACGGCGACGCCGCCCGCGAATTCGCCGACAAGATTGAGGTCGGCATGGTGGGCATCAACGTGCCGATCCCCGTGCCCGTCGCCTATCACTCCTTCGGCGGCTGGAAGCGCTCGATCTTCGGCTCCAACGCCATCTACGGCCCCGAAGGCGTGCAGTTCTACACCCGCATCAAGACCGTCACCTCGCGCTGGCCCGCCGGCATCAAAGGCGGCGCCGAATTCAGCTTCCCGAGCCAGAAGTGATGGAAATGCTGGGCGTTGGACAACCCCTTACACGGACCCTCTCCCTGGAGGGGATAGGGAACGAGAGTGCGGTTCCAGCGTCCCCTCTCCCCAATGGGGAGAGGGCTAGGGTGAGGGGCGCCAAGCTCTCTGCGGGTCGCGTCGTACGGGCTCGCAAGCTGCGCCGGGCCGAGACTGAAGCCGAGCGCAAGTTCTGGAACTTGGTCCGTGACCGTCGGCTCGACGGCGCAAAGTTCGTTCGGCAGTATCCGATCGGTCGCTACGTCGCCGACTTCGTCTGCCGCGAGACGATGCTGGTGGTCGAGATAGATGGCGGACAACATTCGGAAAGCGCTACGGATGATGGACGAACGTCACTGATGAACTTGCGTGGCTATTCCGTGTTGCGGCTGTGGAACAACGAAGTTCTTCAGAACCCTGACGGCTGCTGGGGAGCGGTACGAGAGTGCTTGCGGGGCAACCCCTCACCCGGCTGGCGATACTCGCCAGCCACCCTCTCCCCAGCGGGGAGAGGGAAAGAGGGGACCGAGTGATGCCCGCGCCCGGCGAAAATCTCCGCATTAATCCGGACCGGCTGTGGGACTCGATCCACGAGCTTGCCGAGATCGGGCCCGGCATCGCCGGCGGCAACAACCGACAAACGCTGACTGACGACGACAGACGCGGCCGCGAGCTGTTCAAGCGCTTGTGCGACGCCGCGGGGCTCATCATGGGCGTCGACCAGATGGGTACCATGTTCATGCGCCGGGAGGGCACCGATCCCAAGCTTGATCCGGTGTTCGTCGGCAGCCATCTCGATACCCAGCCGACCGGCGGGCGCTATGACGGCGTTCTAGGCGTGCTCAGCGGCCTCGAGGTGATCCGCACGCTCAACGATCTCGGCATCCGCACGCGGCGGCCGATCGTCGTCGTCAACTGGACCAATGAGGAAGGCGCGCGCTTTGCCCCGGCGATGATGGCGTCGGGCGTGTTCGCCGGCCAGTTCACGCAGGATTACGCCTATGGCCGCAAGGACATGGACGGCAAGACTTTCGGCGACGAGCTCAAGCGCATTGGCTGGGTCGGCGACGAGAAAGTCGGCGCGCGCAAGTTCCACTCGTACTTCGAATATCACATCGAACAGGGCCCGATCCTCGAGGCCGAGCACAAGCAGATCGGCGTCGTCACGCACGGGCAGGGTCTCTGGTGGCTCGAGTTCACGCTGACGGGCAAGGAAGCTCACACCGGCTCGACGCCGATGTCGATGCGCGTCAATGCCGGGCTCGCGATGGCGCGAATCTTTGAGATGGTGCAGGACGTCGCGATCTCCGAGCAGCCGGGCGCAGTGGGCGGTGTCGGGCAGGTGAAGTTCACGCCCAATTCGCGCAACGTGTTGCCGGGAACCGTGGTGTTCACCGTCGATATCCGCTCGCCGGAACAGGCGAAGCTCGACCGCATGCGCGCAAAGATCGAAGCCGAGGCGCCGAAGATCTGCGCGGCGCTCGGCGTCAAATGCGCGGTCGAGGCGGTGGGGCATTTCGATCCAGTGACGTTCGATCCGGCGCTGGTGGGCCGCGTCCGTGCCTCGGCGGAGAAGCTCGGCTACAGCCACATGAACATCATCTCCGGCGCCGGCCACGATGCCTGCTGGATGCAGCGCGTCGGCCCATCGGTGATGATCATGTGCCCCTGCGTCGACGGGCTCAGCCACAACGAGGCCGAGAACATCTCCAAGGATTGGGCTGCGGCGGGGGCGGACGTGCTCTTCCATGCGGTGGTCGAGACGGCGGAGATCGTGGAATGAGCGTGGCAGTAGATTTCGAGCGCATGTATCGCGACTTCAACGCGCGGCGGATCGACGACGTGCTGGCGCTGCTGCATCCGGAGGTCGATTGGCCAAACGGCTGGGAAGGCGGATTCGTCCACGGCGTTCCGGCGGTTCGCGACTATTGGACCCGGCAGTGGGCTGCGATCGATCCGAGCGTCGTGCCCGTAGCCATCAACGACAACGGCCAGGACGGCGTCACGGTGCGCGTTCACCAGGTCGTCAAGGACCTCGCCGGCAAGGTGCTCGGCGATGAGCAGCTCGACCACGTTTACCGACTGAGCGGCGGCCTGATCCGCGCGATGGAGATTCGGAAATGACCATCATCAAGAACGGCACCATCGTCACCGCCGACCTCAGCTACAAGGCCGACATCCGCGTCGAGAACGGCAAGATCGCCGAGATCGGGCAGAACCTCAGTGGTTCGCCGGTGCTCGACGCCACCGGCTGCTATGTGATGCCCGGCGGCATCGATCCGCATACGCATCTCGAAATGCCGTTCATGGGCACCTACTCGACCGATGATTTCGAGTCGGGCACGCGCGCCGCGCTGGCGGGCGGCACGACGATGGTGGTCGATTTCTGCCTGCCTTCGCCCAACCAGTCGCTGCTCGAAGCGCTGCAGATGTGGGACAACAAGACCTCAAAAGCCTCCTGCGACTACTCGTTCCACATGGCGATCACCTGGTGGGACAAGCAGGTTTGGGAAGAGATGGCGCAGGTCGTCGATCGCGGCATCACCAGCTTCAAGCATTTCATGGCCTATAAGGGCTCGCTGATGGTGAACGACGACGAGATGTTCGCCTCGTTCCAGCGCTGCGCCGAGCTCGGCGCGTTGCCGCTCGTCCACGCCGAGAACGGCGACGTCGTCGCGGCGATGACGCAGAAGCTGATGGCCGAAGGCAATAACGGTCCCGAGGGTCACGCCTATTCGCGGCCGCCGGAAGTGGAAGGCGAAGCCACCAACCGCGCCATCATGATCGCCGACATGGCTGGAGTGCCGCTCTACGTCGTCCACACCAGTTGCGAGCAATCGCACGAGGCCATCCGCCGGGCCCGGCAGAAGGGCATGCGGGTGTTCGGCGAGCCGTTGATCCAGCATTTGATCCTCGATGAGTCCGAGTACTTCAACAAGGACTGGGACTATGCGGCGCGCCGCGTCATGAGCCCGCCCTTCCGCAACAAGCAGCACCAGGATTCGCTGTGGGCCGGGCTACAATCTGGCTCGTTGCAGGTGGTGGCGACCGATCATTGCGCCTTCACCACCCAGCAGAAGCGCGCCGGTGTCGGCAATTTCGCCAAGATCCCCAATGGCACCGGCGGGCTGGAAGACCGCATGCCGCTGCTCTGGACCTACGGCGTCAACACCGGCCGGCTCACGCCCAACGAGTTCGTGGCGGTGACCTCGACCAACATCGCCAAGATCCTCAACATGTATCCCAAAAAAGGCGCCGTGCTCGAAGGCGCCGACGCCGACCTCGTGGTTTGGGACCCCAACAAGGAAAAGACCCTCGCCGCGAAAACCCAGCAGTCGATCATCGACTACAACGTCTTCGAGGGCTTCAAGGTGAAGGGCCTGCCGCGCTACACGCTGACGCGCGGCAAGGTCGCGATCAACGACGGCAAGGTCGAGGCCGAGCAGGGCCACGGCGAGTTCGTCGCGCGCCAGCCGAACAATCCGGTCAACCGCGCGCTCTCGACCTGGAAAGAGATCACCGCGCCGCGCAAGGTCGAGCGCACCGGCATCCCGGCCACCGGCGTCTGATCGGGCGCCGCGCTCAGCTCTGCCGGTTGGGGCGGACGTGCGGCGTCAGGCGCGGCTCCGGTGGGGGCTGCGGCGGCGCCTCGCTGAGCTTGACCAGCCGCAGCGCTTCGAGCCGGAGCTGCAACGTCACCGGCTCGTCATTGGTGCCCGGCGGGCCGATGCGCGGCACGTTGAAACGAATCTCGGTGGTGCCGTTGCCGGTCGCAATCACCCGCTCTGGAATGACGATCTTGCCGTCGACGCGCCCGGCGCCGGCATAGGTCAGTGTCGCCAGGTGCTCGCCGTTGACCACAACGTCGACGTTGCGCGGCGGCTTGTCGCTGTCGGTGTTGACCCAGCTCTCGAAGGTCAGCAGCAGATCCTCGCCGGGATCGGGGAAGGTGAAGTGGAGGATGCCGTAGTCGCCGAACGAGCGGATGCCGGTCGTGCTCGGCGGCAGGAATCCGCACCAGCGGATGGTGTCCTGCGTGTAGCCGTTGTGCCCGCCGGCGAACGGAACGGGGGTGCCGAGCGGGTAGAAGCCAGAAATGATGCGCGGGAAGCACGACGAGGTGCGGTCGATGTAATAGGCCCGGTATTCGGGCGACACGTTGGGCTTGAGCACCATGTAGAGCACGCCGAAGTCGAACACCGCGATCAGCGCGACGACGGCCAGATGCCAGAGCCTGGGGCGATAGACGGGCGGCACGGTCGGTCTACATCATGTAGTAGTTGCGTGCCGTCCACACCGGCAGCAGGAACACATCGGCAATCAGCATCGCCGGCAGCAGCAGGTAGAACAGCCATTTCCAGCGGCTCAGCAGCAGCGACGCCGTGATCAGCACCGGCGCGAGTCCGGCGACGAACCGGATCATCGAATAGGTGTTGGTCGAAAGCGGCAGCAGCACGCCGAACAGCGAAAAGATCGCCCAGTCCCAGCGGCCCTTCCACGCCATCACCGCCGACAGCGCGATACCGATGATCGCGGCGAGCCCGAAGGCGAGGTCGGTCGAGATGCTGGAATAGTTGTTGTAGACCTGGAACTGCACGACGAGTGCCGCCCAGAGATTGCCGAACGGATCCTGGAAGGCGCGCCCCCATGCCCGCTGGATATGCTCGAAGGCGAGCGCGTCGCCCGAGTGGAACCAGAGATAGACCGCGAACACGCTGATGCCGATCGGCACGAGCCCGACCGCGAGCAGCAGGTCGGTGCGCTTCCAGATGCTCCTGAAGAAGGAGCGAACCCCGCCGCCGTCCTTGAGGTGGTTCTGGAACGCGGCGATCAGGATCGCGGCGGCAAACAGCAGGCCGGTCGAGCGCGTCGCCGACATCAGCGACCCGGTGAGGCCGGCCGCGACGTAGTTCCGCTGCCTCAGGAGCACGAAGCCCGAGACGGTCAGCAGGATGAACAGCGCCTCGGTGTAGAGCGTCGCGAAATAGTAGGAGAGGGGGCCGATGAAGAGGAACGCGCAGAACAGCACATAGGCACGGAACCGTCCGTCAAACAGCGGCCAGCTGAGGATCGCCGCCCAGATCGAGAGCAGGCAGGTGAGCACCGAACCGCCCACCAGCATCGACAGCCCGGTGACCCGGTTGATGACCCAGACCAGGATCGAATAGAGCGGGAAGAACGCCCAGTTATTGGCGTCGCCCTTGTCGAAGCCGGAAGGTCGCCCCTCATAGCCGTTGAGCGACAGCCGTTCATAGGCGTTGCAGTCATAGACGCACATCGAGCGCAGATAGTCGGTGAACGCCCAGTGGTTGGTGGTGCGCACATAGACCGCGTAGCGCAGCAGAACGCCGATCACCATCAGGTAGATCGGCAAGAGAATGTAGGCCGGTATCCGCCACGTCCAGCGGCGCTCGGCGGCGCGGGGTTCGACCAGGCTATCGTCCATTCAGCTTCGGCCCAAAGGGTGACGCGGCTCTTTTAGCAGCCTGCCGGCAAGCCGCACAACTTACCGCTTTGCCGGCGGGTTCCCGACCGGGTTGCATATCATTTGTGCAGCCCGCGCAACCAAAACGGCACATCGCGACTTTGTGAGGGCAGACTGTGTCCAGCAACGGAGCGTCCAACATGAGCGGTATCATCTACCTCGTCGGCCTGGTGGTGGTCATCATGGCTATCCTGTCCTTCTTCGGCCTGCGCTGAGGGAGGCGCACCATGGCCATGGAGACCGATCTCGTCGTCGTCAGCCCGCCCGCCGGCCTGACCCAAGAACATCATTCCTATCTCGATTGGGCCGCGATCATCGGCGGCATCGTGCTGGCTTCTGCGATCTCGATCGTGCTGCTCGCATTCGGCGCCGCAATCGGCCTGAGCTTCACCAATTTCCGCACCTTCCAGGGCGTGGCCCCGATCTGGGCCGCCATCGCCGGCGCAAGCTGGCTGCTCTGGGTGAACGTCTCGAGCTTCATGGCGGGCGGCTACCTCACCGGCCGCATGCGCCGGCGCTTCCACGACGCCAGCGAGCATGAAAGCGACGTCCGCGATGGCGCCCATGGCCTCCTCGTTTGGGGCGGCGCGCCGGTCGTCGGGGCGGTTATCGCCGCCGGTGGCGTCACCGGCGCGCTGAGTGCCGTGGGTTCGGCCGTCGCGACGGCAACCACTGCGGCCTCTAACGTCGCACAGGGTGCTGCCGCCAATCCGTCGGTGGCTTCGGCGCTGACCGATCCGACAGCCTATTTCAGCGATGAGCTGTTCCGCCTGCCGGCGGGTGCAGCGGCGCCGAACAATCCGTCAGCCGCGACGCAGCGGACCGAGGCCGGGCGCATCCTCGCGACCGAAGCTACGGGCACCGTCTCCGCCGACGACAAGACCTATCTCGGCCAGCTCGTGGCGCAGAACACCGGCCTGCCCGCCGACCAGGCCAACGCCCGTGTCGACCAGGTGATCAAGGCCATGGACGACGCCAAGGCCAAGGCTGCCGATATTGCCGAACAGGCGCGCAAGACCGCGGTGCTCGCGGCCTTCCTGCTCGCCGCCTCGCTGTTCGTCTCGGCGGTCGGCGCCTACTGGGCCGCGATGAAAGGCGGCCGTCACCGCGACGAAGGCACCGCCTTCGCCGACACCTTCGGTCGGTTCTAAGGGAGGCTAACGATGTTTCGAGCTCTTGGTCTTTGGCTGCTCGGCGTGCCGATCTGGCTGATCATCATCATCGTGCTGTTCATCCACCACTGAGGCGGACGGCGCGACCTAACCAGCGATCCGGAGGGGGGCAAGCGGCATGCTGTCCCCCTCTTCGTCTCCCAGGAGCCGGCGGACATTCTCCGCCGGCATTGGCCGCGCGATGAGGTAGCCCTGCGCCTCGGTATAGCCCGCGGCGTAGACGTTGCGCAGCTGCTCGGCCGTCTCGACGCCCTCGGCGGTGGTGGTGATCCCCATGCGGTGCCCGATCTCGGCGATCGCCTGGACGATGGCATGGGCGCCGCCCGCGGTATCGAGCGCGCGCACGAACGAGCCGTCGATCTTGATCTTGTCGAACGGGTAGCTCAGCAGATAGCTGAGCGCCGAAAACCCGGTGCCGAAATCGTCGAGCGCAATCTTGCAGCCGAGCGCGTGCAGCTGTCGCAGCGCGTCGAGGTTGGTGCTGGAATTTTCGAACAGCACCGACTCGGTGATCTCGATCTCGAGCCGGTCGGCGGCAAGTCCGGCGGCGCCCAGCGCATTGAGGACAGTGGTCACGACATTGCCGCGCTGGAACTGCACCGACGATACATTGACCGCGATCCGCACATGGTCCGGCCAGTGCGACGCTTCGGCGATGGCCTCGCGCAGCACCCATTCGCCGATTGGCACGATCAGCCCGGTCTCCTCGGCGACAGGAATGAACTGCGCCGGCGAGATCGAGACGGAGCCGCCGCGCCGCCAGCGCAGCAGCGCCTCAAAGCCAGACAGGCCCTGTTGAACGAGGCTGAACACCGGCTGGTATTCGAGCTCGAATTCGCCCCGCTCGAGCGCGAGGCCGAGGTCGCGTTCGAGCGCGTGCCGGTCACGCAGCGCCTTGTCCATCGCCGGCTCGAAGAAGCGGTAGCTGCCACGCCGGTCGTGCTTGGCGGCGTAGAGCGCGAGATCGGCGCTCTTGAGCAGTTGCTCGGGCGTCGCGCCATCGTCGGGCGCCACCGCGACGCCGATCGAAAAGCCGATCTCGGCCGCCTGTCCGTCGACCAGCAGCGGCAGGCGGCTGGCCTCGATCAGTCGGGCTGCGAGGGCGCGGGCGTCATCGCCCAGCGCGCCCACATCCATCACCACCGCGAACTCGTCGCCGCCCATTCGCGCCGCCACGGCCGCGTCGCCGGTCGACTGCTCGATGCGTTGCGCCAGTTCCCTCAGCACCGCATCGCCCGCGGCGTGACCCAGCGTGTCGTTGATCTGCTTGAAGCCGTCGAGGTCGATGAGCAGCAGCGCGAAGCTCTCGGCGCCGCCGGCCTGGTTGAAGCATTCGGCCAGCCGGTCCTGCAGCAAATGCCGGTTGCCGAGCCCGGTCAGCGCGTCGTGGTTGGCGCGATAGGCGAGCTCGTCCTGGAGACGCGAATATTCGGTGATGTCCTTGTGCGTCGCGACCCAGCCGCCGTCGGGCAGCGGCACGTGATAGATCGACACGGTCTCACCGGTATTGAGCCGCTGCACGTCGGTGAACAGCCGCCGGCGGTCGACGCCGTTGAGGCGCTCGGCGAGATAGGCCTCCTTGTCCTCGCCGACGAACGAGTTCGCGGCGATCCGGCCCCGCAGCACGCTCAGGAACGAAGTGCCCTGCCGGCCCAGATGCTTGGGCAGGTGGTAGAGATCGAGGAAATAGCGGTTGCAGTAGACCAGCCGCTTGCGGCCATCGAAGATCGAAATGGCGTAGCCGGTCGAATCGAGCGCCACTGCCATCCGCTTGTTCTGGAGCTTGAGCTCGTTCCGGCTGTCGCGCAGCTCGCGGCTGTGCTGCGCCGATGCCTCGGCGAGGCTCGCGCGCGCCGCCGCCAGCTCGCCGTTGAGCGCCTCGACGCGGGCGTCCTCGGTGCCTGCATAGGCCTCGGCGACCAGCCTCGTGAACAGCTCGACATCGAGCGTGCCGTCGGCGCGCGTGGCGGTCGAGATTTGGGCGGCAACGAGCTCGTGCACGTCAGCCTGCCTTCGGTCCGGTACGGGCGCACCGGCCGCGCATGTCTGCCGCGATCGGTCCGCGCTTCGCCATGGGCCCCCGAAGTGCCGGGTTTCCGGCATTCTGTCGGCCAAATCCTAGTCGCGCGCCGTAAACATAGCGTTTAGCCGGCGGCTCGCTTTCAGGCCTTCAGCAATCCGGCATAAACACCCGGCGTCGAGCCGGGGATTTCCATGACCTCGAGATGCCGGCGATAGAACGCGACAGGACCGACGCCGCCGATGATGGCATAGCCATAGCCGGCTTCACGCATGGCGCTGAGCGTCGCCATCAGCAGGCCCGTTCCGACCCCGCCGCCACGCGCCGCCTCGCCGACCCCGGTGGGGCCGAAAAATCCTTTGGCGGTCGCGTCATAGCAGGCAAAGCCGAGCAGCTCGTTGTCGCGGTGAGCGATGAACATCGTCGGCGGCTGCTGGTGCAGCGCCACCGAAGCCTCGGCCACCCACCCCTTGGCAAAGTGCGTCCCGATCCAGTCGAGCACCACCTGCAGTTCCGGAGCGAGCGGCCGGCGAATGGTGATCCCGGCGGCGACGAGCGCCTCGGTATCAAGCATCGGCAGGTCGTAGAGGCGAACGAGGAGGTCGGCCATGGCGGTCAGCCGCTGCGGCCGCGGGCCGCGACCGGCACTCGCTCGAGCCCGCCATCGGCGCCGATCAGATGCACCTCGTCGAAGAGGTTCGACACCGGGCACACGTGATTGGGGATGATCCTCAGCTGTTCGCCGACCCTCGGCCAGTCCGAGGGCGCTGTGAGCTCGATGACCCCGTGCTCCTCGCTGAGCGATTTGATGGTGACCTCTTCATGCCCCATCACCGCGCCATAGCCCGGCCCCGGCGCGAGATCGCTGGTCAGCGCCTTGGAGCCGGCGTCGACAACGATCCGCGTCGCCGTCGGGCGCGACACCACCGTGGTCAGCACCGTGAAGGCGCAGTCGGCAAAGCTTGCGACACCTGCCGCCACCTGCGTGCGGTCGTAATAGATATACGTGCCGGGCCGGCGCTCGGTGACTGTTTCGTCGCCCGTGTGCCACATGTCCGGACTGTTGCCGGCGGTCACGCGCGGCACGGCAATCCCGGCGCCTTCGATCAGCGCCTTCGCCTCGCCCAGCCAGCGGTCGGCCTCGGCGGCCTTGCCGCGCGCCGGATAGGTCATGAGGCCACCGAAGCGCAGGCCGGGCTGCTGCGCAATCTGCCGGGCCAGCGCGAGGGCCTGCGCGGTGGACTGCACGCCGCAGCGCCCGCCACCGGTGTCGCACTCGACCAGCACCGTCAGCGGCTTGCCGGCGGTGAAGGTCTCGGCATAGCCCGCGACGGTGTCCGGGCTGTCGGCGGTCACGCTCATCGTGATGCGCTCGTTGAGCGCCTTGAGCCGCGCGAGCTTCTGCGCCCCGACGATGTTGTAGGGCACGAAGATATCCGTGAGCCCGGCATCGGCCATCACCTCGGCCTCGCCGAGCTTTTGCGCCGTGATCCCGACGGCGCCGAGCTCGACCTGGCGGCGGGCGAAGCGCGGGATCTTGTGCGTCTTGATGTGCGGCCTCAGCGCGTAGCTATTGGCCTTCGCATGGGCCTGCGCCCGCGCCAGATTGGCCTCGACGCGGGCGCTGTCGATCAGCACGCAAGGGGTTGAAAGATCGGCGAAATCAGACATCGGCAAACGAAGGCGTGCGCCTCTTATCCATGTGGGTTGCGGCACGCCTAGCATGGCGGCAGCCGATCGAGGAACCGCTTGCCATGTCCACCACCGCCCGCCTTTCGCTCCCCTACATCGCGCCGCAGCAGGCGCAAAAGCAAGTCACCTACAACCAGGCGATGGCCCTGCTCGACCAGCTGGTGCAGCCGGCGGTCAAGAGCCGCGTCACCACCGTCCCGCCCGGCAGTCCCGCGGAAGGCGACACCTATATCGTCGCGCCCTCATCGAGCGGTGCGTGGGCCGGCGCCGACGGCAATTTCGCCGCCTGGCTCAGCGGCGCCTGGAGCTTCAAGGCCCCGGCCGAGGGCTGGCTCGCCTACGTGATCGACACCGCCGAGCTCGCGATCTTTCACTCCGGCGCCTGGGCGAGCTTCGTGACCAATGGCGGCACGGCGCTGGCTAAGCTCGGCATCAATGCCACCGCCGACCTCACCAACCGGCTGGCCGTGGGCGCCGACGCGAGCCTCTTCACCAATGCCGGCTCCAGCCACCGCATGAAGATCAACAAGGCGACCGCCGGCGATACGGCGAGTATCACCTACGAGGACGCGCTCTCTGGCCGTGCTGAGATCGGGCTCACCGGCGACGACGCGTTTCACGTAAAGGTCTCGCCCAACGGCTCGAGCTGGTTCGAGGCGCTCAACATCGCCCAGGCGTCCGGCCTCGTCAGCCTGCCCATCGGACAGCTGGCCTTTCCCGCGACGCAGAATCCCTCGAGCAACGCCAACACCCTCGACGACTATGAGGAGGGCACCTGGACCCCGCAGTTGCAGTTCGGCGGCGCCTCGACCGGCATCACCTATTCGACCCAGCTCGGCCGCTACACCAAGATCGGTCGGCTGGTGACCGCGACCGGCAATCTCGTGCTCACCAGCAAGGGCAGCCTGACCGGCGCCGCCCAGATCGCCGGTCTGCCCTTCACGGCCGCCAATGACGGCATCTACGATTCCGCCGCGACGGGCCTCGCCACCGGCATGTCGAGCGTCACCGGCGCGGTGCTTTGCCTGTTGACCCCCAACACGCAGAAGCTGTCGGTCTACCACTCCAACAACGGCGCGGCGGCGGGCCTGACCAACTCGAATTTCGGCTCGACCAGCCAGATCCTCTTCACCCTCTGCTACGCCACCGCCTGAGGGTGCGCGGCGGGGCTTTCCTTGGCTCGGGCGAGGGGCTAGGCCTTCCGGACGTTTTCAACGCCCGGAACCGCCATGTCTGCCATCGACCCCGCCAAACTCGACAAGCTCGCAACCCTCGCCGTCACCACCGGCCTCGGCCTGCGCGAGGGGCAGGACCTCTATATGACCGCGCCCGTCGCCGCCCTGCCGCTGGCGCGCCGCATCGCCGCCGCTGCCTACAAGGCGGGCGCCGGGCTGGTGACGACGATGTTCTCCGACGAGGAAATGACGCTCGCGCGCTACCGCAACGGCCGCGACCTGAGCTTCGACCGCGCCGCCGGCTGGCTCTACGAGGGTGTGGCCAAGGCCTTCGCCGACAATACCGCGCGCCTCGCCATCGCCGGCGACAACCCGATGCTGCTCGCGGGCGAAGATCCCGAAAAGGTCGGCCGCGCCAACCGCGCGATGTCCAAGGCCTATAAGCCGGCGTCCGAAAAGATCACCAATTTCGACACCAATTGGAACATCGTTCCTTACCCGGGCACGTCATGGGCCAAGCTGGTCTTTCCCGGCGACGATGACGAGACGGCGACCAGAAAGCTCGCCGATGCGGTGTTTGCCGCCTGCCGTGTCGACTGCGACGATCCGATCGCCGCTTGGGTCGAGCACAATGGTCAGCTCCGCCGTCGCCAGGACTGGCTGACCTCGATGGATTTCGCCAGCCTCAAATATTCCGGGCCCGGCACCGACCTTTCGATCGGGCTCGCCGACGGGCACGCCTGGAAGGGCGGCGCGTCGGAAGCGCGTAACGGCATCACCTGCAACCCCAATATCCCGACCGAGGAAGTGTTCACCACCCCGCACCGCCTGCGCGTCGACGGCCGGGTACGCTCGACCAAGCCGCTGAGCCATAACGGCACGCTGATCGAAAACATCGAGGTGCGCTTTGAGGGCGGCCGCATCGTCGAGGCGCACGCAAGCCGCGGCGAAGACGTGCTGCTCAAGGCGATGGACACCGATGAAGGTGCCCGTCGCATCGGTGAGGTCGCATTGGTGCCCAACTCCTCGCCCATCAGCGCCAGCGGAATCCTGTTCTACAACACGCTGTTCGACGAGAATGCCGCGAGCCACATCGCCATGGGCCAGTGCTATTCGAAGTGCTTCCGCGAGTTCGGCAATATGACCGCCGAGCAGATCACCGCCGCCGGCGGCAACACCAGCAACATCCATATCGACTGGATGATCGGCTCGGGCCACATCGACGTCGACGGCATCGCGCGCGACGGCACCGCGACGCCGCTGATGCGCAAGGGCGAGTGGGTCTCGGCGATCTAAGCAGGAACAGGGGAGGCCGGCATGGCGCTGACACTCAACCAGCGGCTCGATCGGCTGCGCACGCGGATCGGCGAGCTCAGCTACTGGCGCGCCCGCGAAGGCGTCACCATCGACGGCTGGACGCTCGATGGCGCCCCCATCGCCCACGGGGCCGGCTGGCCCGACCGCAAGGGCGTCCACAAGCTCATGGCGCGCGCCGAGGTGCCGGCCCACTGGCCGCTCGACGAGACTCGAATCTGGCTCGACCTCGGCGGCGAGGGGCTGGTGACGCTGAGCTACCCCAATCGCAGCTCGGCCGCGTTCGGGCTCGATCCCTACCACCGCGAATTCGCGCCCCAGCACCGGCAGGTCGCGATCAGCGCCGAGTGCACCGCGCGCGATCCGTTCGGCGTCCCCAACCGGTCGCCGCGTCTCGCCCGCGCCGTGCTGCAATGGATCGACTGGCCGGTGCATCGCCTCCATCTGCTTCTGCGGCAGGTGTCGGAGGCGGTCGGGACCCTCGGTAGTCACCCGGTGGTGCCGCATCTGCTCGACGCCGCCGAACGCGCGCTACGCTCCCTCGACTGGCCCTCGGATACGGCCAACTATATTTCGCGCACCGCCCCCGCACCGCAGCAGCAATCGATCTGGGAGCTGCCCGATGTCGTCGGCGGCCCGGCCGGGCTGACCGACGCCCAGCTCAAAAGCGTCGGCGACGCGCATGACGCGCTCCTCGCCGAGCTTAGGCACCTGCAGGAGCGCTTCCCGCAGGAGGGCGAGCTGCTGCTGACCGGCCATGCGCACATCGATCTCTGCTGGCTCTGGCCCTATGACGAGACGCGCCGGAAGATGCGCCGCACCTTCCACACCGCGCTGAGCCTGATGGAAGGCTCGCCCGATTTCCGCTTCAACCAGTCGACCGCGCAATACTATGCGCAGGTCGCCGAGGACGATCCGGCGCTACTCAAGGCCATCAAGGCGCGCGCCAAATCCGGCCAGTGGGAGACGATCGGCGGCATGTGGGTCGAACCAGACACCAACATGCCGACCGGCGAGAGCCTCGCCCGCCAGATCCTCTATGGCCAGCGTTATTTCGAGCGCGAGTTCGGCCAGCGCCACACCGTCTGCTGGCTGCCCGACTGCTTCGGTTTCTCCGGCGCTCTGCCACAGCTGCTCAGGCAGGGCGGCATCGAGAGCTTCTTCACCATCAAGGTCAACTGGTCCGAAACGAACAGGATTCCAGCCGACCTGTTCTGGTGGGAAGGGATCGACGGCAGCCGCGTGTTGACCCATACCTTCGACAACCCGATGGCCGGCTATAACGGTTTCGTGCAGCCGGATTGCTACGTGCCGACTTGGCGCAATTTCCGCGGCAAGACCGTGCACGACCAGAGCCTGCTCGCCGTCGGCTACGGCGACGGCGGCGGCGGCGTCACACCGGAAATGGTCGAGCGCGAAGTGCAGCTGCGCGATTTTCCCGCCATTCCCAAGGGGCGCTGGGGCAGCGTCGCCGAGTTCTTCGGCCGCGCCCACGAGCGAGCGAAATCGGCCCGGCTGCCGGTCTGGGTGGGCGAGATGTATCTCGAGCTCCACCGCGGCACGCTGACCACGCAATCGGGCGTCAAGCGCAAGCACCGCCAGGCCGAACGCGCGCTGATCACGGCCGAGACCATCGCCTCGCTCGCGCACCTGCTGGGAGCCCCGGCGCCGGCTTCGCTCGAGCCCGACTGGCGCGTCGTGCTGAAGAACGAATTCCACGACATCCTGCCCGGCTCCTCGATCCGCGAAGTCTATGTCGATGCCGAGCGCGAGCTCGATGGCGCCATCGCCGCCGGCAAGGCCGTGCAGCAGGCCGCCCTCAACGCCATCGCGGCGCAGCTGCCCAAGGGCGATGGCGAAGGCTATCTCATCGTCAACCCGACTGCCGATGCGCGTCGCATCGCCTTCACCAAACGCGACGGCGGGCCCTGTGTGAGCGCGGCAGAAGTCGCGCCGCTCGGGGTCACCGTCCTGTCCGAAAGCGCATTGGGCGACACCGGGCCCTTGTCGGTCAGCCCCACCCATCTCGAGAACGCGCACCTCCGCGTCGAGATCGGCAAGGACGGCACGATCGCGAGCCTCATCCTCAAGTCGAACGCCCGCGAGGCGCTCGCCGGGCCCGGCAACCAGCTCTGGGTCTATCCCGTCGACAAGCCGCGCAACTGGGACGCCTGGGACGTCGACGAGGACTATCCCGAGCGCGGCGAGCAGATCACCGACATCCAGTCGATCAAGGTCGTCGAGGCGACGCCGCACCGCGCCGGCATCGAGATCGTCCGCCGCTGGCGCCATTCGTTCATCACCCAGACCTATCGGCTCTGGTCCAATTCGGTGCGCCTCGACATCGAGACCGAGCTCGACTGGCACGACCGCCACGCCTTCCTGCGCACGCTGACGCCGGTCGCCGTCCGCGCCGACCGCGCCACCTTCGAGTGCGCCAATGGCGTCCTCACCCGCCCCGCGCACCAGAACACCAGCTGGGACCAGGCGATGTTCGAGGCCGCCGCGCATCGCTTCATCGATCTGGGTGAGGCGGGCTTCGGCGTCGCGCTGCTCAACAACGCCAAATATGGCCACAACGTCCGCGGCAACGTCCTTGGTATGAGCCTCGTGCGCGCGCCGATCTATCCCGATCCGCTGGCCGATGAGGGCGAACAGCGCTTCACCTATTCGCTGATGCCGCATGCCGGCGCCTGGCATGAGGCTGGCGTTCGGCAGGAGGCGGAAGACCTCAACCAGCCGCTGCTCGTCCTGCCGGTCACCGGCGTCGCCGCGCGCAGCCACGCGCCGCTGCCGGCGATTGGCGGCGCCGCGCTCTCCGGATTGAAACCCGCCGAGGATGGCAACGACCTGATCCTCAGGATGTACGAACCGGCCGGCGGCCGCGGCGAGGTGACGCTCGGCCTACCGCGGGGCTGGCGGGCGTCACCGGTGACGATCATGGAGGAGCCCGATCCGCGCGGCGAGCGGAACACCATCCTGCCCTTCGAGGTGCGCAGCTGGCGGCTGTCCCGCTGATCAACGCCTCCCGCCGGGCGGCTCCCGCCGCCTCGTCAATCGGCGCGGGACGCGCTATCAAGCCCCAAGCGGCCAGTGATGGAGCACTCAGATCGCCACCGGCGCCGGATTGACCCGCAAGACACGCGCGACGCTGTCCGATGTTGCGGAACGGGCCGGGGTCAGTCCGGTCACGGTGTCGCGCGCCATCCGCCACCCGGAGATGGTCTCGCCGGCGCTGCGTCAGCGTATCGACGCCGCTGTAACGTCGCTCCACTATATCCCCAATCAGCTGGCGAGCGCCCTGGCCTCGACCCGCACCAACATTGTCGGCGTCATCGTGCCCTCGCTGACCAACGGCGTGTTCGAGGATTTCCTGTTCAGCGTGCAGGACGTGCTCGAGCGTGCCGGCGTGCAGATGCTGGTGTCCAACAGCCGCTATTCGCTCAAGGAGGAAGACAAGGCCATCGAAACGATGCTCGGCTATCACCCCGAAGCTATCATCGTGATCGGTGTCGACCAGAGCGAACGCGCGCGCCGGCTGCTCGTCCAGGCGGGCATCCCAGTCGTTCAGGCGATGGACGTCACCGACGATCCCATCGATCTCAATGTCGGCTTCGATCACCGCGCCGCGGGGGCCGCCGCCGTCCACTACCTCTACGAGCTCGGCCATCGCGCCATCGCGCATCTGACGGTGACCACCGACCCGCGCGCCGGCCGCCGCTCGGAAGGCTACCTAAAGGCAATGGCCGAGCTTGGCCTGTCGACCAAAAAGCTCGTGGCCTCGTCCCATGAGCTCAGCACCGTCAAGCGCGGCGCCGAGCTGCTTGCCGAGATCCTCGGCCGCGTGTCGAACGTCGATGCCGTCTTTGCCTGCAATGATGATATCGCGCTGGGCGCCCTGTTCGAATGCCAGCGCCGCGGCATCGGCGTTCCGTCCGATCTCGCGCTCGTAGGCTTCAACGACCTCGAATTCGCGGCCGGCACGATACCGCCGCTGACGAGCGTATCCACCGAGAGCGCGCGCATCGGCGCGTGGGCGGCCGAGACGATCGTCGAGATCATCCGCGGCTCGGGCCACCGTCCGCCACAGCGCTCAGTCGACCTGGGGTTCGTCATCAGGACGCGCGGCAGCAGCGGGCCCCGCGTCCAGCCGGCTTAGCTCTTGGCCGGCGTCGTCACGGTGACCTTGGGAACGTTGATCGTCACGCTGCCGCTCGATCCCGAATGCGAAAACACCAGGAAGCCGCCCGCGACGAGCAGCACCACAATCAGCGCCGCGATGATGATGCCGGCCGCGCCGCCGTCGCCCCCGCCGCCGGTATCGATAATGGTTTCACGATCAGCCATTTGCCGGTCCTTTCATTGAGAGGTTCGGCGGCTGAACGGGCAAGATGGGGCCGAGGTTCCCGCTAGCTGATCTTGCCGCGCTTCAGCGATGTCTTGATCGCCTCGGGCCGCTCGATCTTGCTGCGAATCCTGACGATTTCGCCCGACTGGCTCGCGGTGTCGAGCCCCTCCATCACCTCGAGCACGTGCAGCGCCAGTGCGCCGCTCGCCCGGTGCGGGCGATCGCCCAGGATCGCATGCGCCATATCGGCGAGGCCGAGCGAGCGATAATTCGCATCGGCATAGGGCAGGGTGGTCGGAACGAGGTCCCACGTCTCGGCGCGCGGCTTTGCGATCTTCACCTCGCCGCCGAACATGTTGGGGTCGGGCACCAGCATCGAGCCTTCGGTACCGTAGAGCTCGATCGGGGTATGCGCGTGCTTGGGCACATCGAAGCTCAGCATCAGCTGCACCAGCGCGCCCGAAGCAAATTGCAGGGTGCCTGCGACGTGGGTCGAAACCCTCACCGGCATCATCTGCCCCTTCTTGGGTTCCGAGCGGATCGGCCGCTTCTTGAAGGGCGTGGAGCTCATCGCCTGCACCGCCCTGACCGGGCCGAGCAGGTTGACCAGATCGGTGATGTAATAAGGGCCCATGTCGAGCACCGGCCCGCCACCGACATCGTAATAAAACGCCGGATCGGGATGCCAGTATTCATGGCCGGGGCAGGCAAAGAACGCCGTTCCACCAACGATGGTGCCGAGCCGGCCGCTGTCGATCACCGCCCGCGCCTGCTGGTGGCCGCCACCGAGGAACGTGTCCGGCGCCGAGCCGATCCGCAGGCCCGCCTTCTCCGCCGCAGCGACCAGCTTCTTGCCTTCGGCGAGGCTCACCCCGAGCGGCTTTTCGCCGTAGACATGCTTGCCGTGGGCGATCGCCTCGAGCCCGACGGCGACATGCGCGCGCGGGATGGTGAGGTTGACGATGATGTCGACCCTTGGGTCGCCCAGCATCTGCGCGACCGGCATCGCCCGAACGCCGAACTCGGCGGCCTTGCGCTCGGCGACCTCCGGCTTGAGGTCGGCGATGCCGACGATGTCGAGCACCGGAAAGAGCTTCATCGCCTTCAGATACTGGCTCGAAATATTGCCGGCCCCGATGATGCCGACGCCCAGTCTTTGCCTTGCGGCCATGCCGTCCTCCCCCGCGCGTCCGCCGCGCTTGTTTGGCCCCTGTTTTAGCGGACGGCCGGCCCAAGGAAAGGCCCTGCAGCGCGGTTTCGTGCTAGAGCCGGCCGATGCCGCCGCTCCCCCCGACCTTCGACTATCGCCCTCCCACCGACCCCTGGATCGATGTCGTCTACGAGGACGACCGGCTCGTCGTCTGCGACAAGCCGAGCGGGCTGCTGACGGTTCCCGGTAAGGACCCCTCGCTGGCCGACTGCCTCGAAGCGCGGGTGCAGGCGCGCTATGCCCAATATCCGGCGACCAAGGTCGTGCACCGGCTCGACAAGGATACCTCGGGGCTCATCATCCTTGCCTTCGACAAGGCGGCGCTGGCGAGCCTCGGCGGCCAGTTCGAACATCGGCGGATCGGCAAGGACTACGTGGCGCGCGTCTGGGGCGATGTCGTCGGCGAGGAGGGCCTCATCGACCTGCCGCTCGCCACCGACTGGGAGAACAAGCCGCGCCAGCGCGTCGACTACGAGCGCGGCCGGCCGGCCCAGACCCGCTGGCGCGTGCTCGCGCGCGAACGCGGCGTCACCCGGCTTGCGCTCACCCCCTTGACCGGGCGCACGCACCAGCTGCGCGTCCACCTGCAGCAGATCGGCCATCCGATCCTCGGCGATACCTTCTATGCCGAGGGCCCGGCGCGCGACGCCGCCGACCGGCTGCAGCTCCACGCCCGCATGCTCGAGTTCGCCCATCCCACCGATGGCCGGTTGATGCATCTCGAGCGGCCCGCGCCGTTCTGAGCGTCACAATCTCTCCCCGAAATCACCAAGCGAGGGCCATGCGACGCGCCTAGCGTTCCCGATGGGGGTGCAGCAGGAGTAATGCGTGATGAGTCGGAAAGCCAAACGCACACAGGAGCTTGAGACCACTCTCGTGGAGGGAATCGCCGCTGCCATGGCAGCCGGCGCGGGAGAGTCGGAGCCGGCCCCGGAGCCGGTCGAAATGGCCGATCTGTTCCTTGAGGAGCTCAACCGCCTGTGGTCGGAGCCTTTGCCCGACGAGGCCGCCTGAGCGCGACTTGCACTCGTCCCTGGGGTCGCGTAGGTGTGACCTCAGGCACTCGTAGCTCAGCTGGATAGAGCGCTGCCCTCCGAAGGCAGAGGTCGCACGTTCGAATCGTGTCGAGTGCGCCAGCAAATTCAAGAGCTTGTTAGGTGACGGTCCGATCAGGCGCCGGGAACGGCTCCAGTCGGGCTAGCTCCAGCCCGCGTCGGCGGTGGCCAGCTGGCGCGAGAATTTCGGCCCGATGCTGACCAGAAAGTCCATCACCGCGCGGACCCGCGGTGCGTGCGCGAGATCGCGGTGGACCACGAGCCACAGATCGAGCGTCTGGACCTGCTGCGGCGGCACGAGGCAGACCAGCGTCGGATCGCGATCGCCGCCGAAGCAGGGCAGGATCGCCACGCCCAACCCGGCGACACACGCTGAATAGATGAGCCGGGAGCTGTTGACGTGCAGCGTCACGCGCGATCTGGGCGCGTGCTCCGCGAGCCAGGGGCCGCCCCTCAGGCCCGCCATTTCTTCGATCCAGGTGATCGTCTCGACCTTGTCGAAGTCACAAATGCCCTGCTCCAGCCCGCGCGCCTCGGCGTAGGTCCGCGAGCAGTAGACCGCGAGGTCGACCACTCCGATCCGCCGCATCATCAGGTCACCGGACTCCGGCCGCACGCTTCTGAGGGCAATGTCGGCGTCGCGCCGCGTCAGGTTCACCGTTGGCGTACTGCTGACCAGCTCCACCGCAATATTGGGATACCGTTCGACGAACCCACCGATGTTCGGCACGATCACCATGCTGGCCATATCTTCGGTGCTGGCGATCCGCACCCTGCCGCTGAGGACGTCGCTGGACGCCGCTTCGCGCTCGACACCGAGCACCGCCGCTTCGACCTCGATCGCCCGGGCCAGAAGCGCCCTGCCGGTATCGGTCAGCGCATAGCCAGTGGAACGGTGCTCGAAGAGGCGCGCCTCGAGGCGGGTCTCCAGCGCATCGATGTGCCGTCCCACCGTTGCCGCGCTGGCCTTCAGCTCGCGGGCCGCCTCGGTCAGGCTGCCCGAGCGCGCAACGGCAAGGAAGTGTCGCAGATCATCCCAATCCATGGCTTTTCAGAAATGGAGACCCAGCCTCGAAACAACACTCTACCAGACGGAGGTATTCGCGGCGATCATTTGGCCATCGACACATGAACGGCAGAGGAGACCGACATGCACGATACGATCGCCAACATCGCACCCATGCCCTTGCAGCCGAAATTTCTAGCGCCCGACGGGGGTTTGCGGCTCCAGTCGGGGCCGGGCCGCGACCTGATCTTCAAGGTCACCGGCGAAGATACGGGCGGCCTGTTCGACTATTTCATCGTCGAGGTCGCGCCGCGCGGCGGGCCGCCGCTCCACGTCCACCACATCCAGGAGGAGACGATCCACGTCCTCAAGGGGCGCTTCAAGGTCCGCTGCGGCGAGACGACCTTCATCCTGGAGCCCGGCGGCTTCGCCTACCTGCCGGCCAAGCTGCCGCACGCCTTCCTCAACCTGACCGACGAGCCGGCGGAGATCATCGTGGTCTATGTGCCCGGCGGCGGCCACAAATTCTACGAAGAGCTCGGCCCCGTCTCGCGTGCCGCCAATCCCGATCGGGCTGCGATCGCGGCGGTATTCACAAAGCACGACATGACGCTGCTCGGCGGGCCGCTCAAGGCGGACTAGCCAGTCCCCGGTCGGCCGCTCGGGCGCCGAACGCGCGAATCCAAGGGCGGGAGGCAGCTCCCGCCCTTTCTGTTCCGCAGGTCAGTGCGGCATTCCCATCATCATGCCGGACATCGGCTTGGCGGCCACGATCTTGGACGCATCGTGCGTGGTTCCGTTCAGCGTCCAGCTGATCGTCACCCACTCACCGGTCGTGATCTTCGACAGGTTGCATCCCTTGGGGAACACGTAGAAGCCCGCGTTGGACAGCGTAACGATGCAGTGCTTGGTGTCGACCGACAGGACCACGCCCGTGGTCGTCTTGATTGCCGGCGCGGCCATCGTTGCGGCCGAAGCCGTCCCCGCCGAAGACGCCATCAAGGTCGCGGCAACAGCCAACGACGTAACTAGCTTATTCATTTCCACACTCCTCCTCTTGCCTCTGCTGGTCGGCCAATGGTGACCAGCGGTGACCCCTCGGGTCGCCGGATATCAAGGCCTCCGGCACCCGACGACATCAACTTAATTCGGCGACAAGCTGGGCGAGCGCGCGGGCCGGCTCGGCGGCCCGCTGACGGACGGTCCTCAGTGCTACGGTCCTGTCCCCATCGGGCCCGTCATAAGCTTGACGCATCGGGGCGAAATGGTCCCAGGATCGTCGCGGAGACCTTCATGCGCGCCCCTCTCGTCTGCCTGATCGCCATCGCCGCCATCGCTCTCGGCGCCGCTCCCGCTTTGGCCGCCTCCAATGCGCTCGCCAAGATCGTCGATGGCGCCTGCGTGCCCGCCGCGCAGGCGGGCGGCAGGCCCGCGCCCTGCGCCTCGGTCGATCTCAACGGCCACTTTGCCATCCTCAAGGACCTCGTCGGGGCGTCGCAGTTCCTGCTGATCGCAACGAGCCCGGACTCCGGCATCGAGAGCCCCGATCTCGAGGCGGCGGGGACGCCGAACTTCTTCGCCGACGCCTGGGCGGCGCGCCAAAACATGGACGACAAGCTCGGCCGCGCCGTGCCGCGCGACGACATCGGCCTCGCCATCAACTCGGTCGAGGGCCGCAGCCAGGACCGCCTCCACATCCACATCGACTGCGTCCGCGCCGATGTGGCCAAAGCCGTCGCCGCCGATGCTGGCTCGATCGGCACGAGCTGGACGGCGGTGCCCGACGGGTTGCTCGGCCACCCCTATCGCGCCATGCGCCTCGCATCCGCCGATCTCGCCGAGGTCAACGTGTTCGCGCTGCTCGCCGCGAGCCTGCCACCGGACGACGCGAAGATGGGCGACCAGACGCTCGTCGCCATCGCCGGCAAGCTGCCCGATGGCAGCGACGGCTTCTATCTCCTCACCGACCACGCCGGCGCGACGCCGGACGACCACGCCTCGGGTGAGGAACTGCTCGACCACAACTGCGCCATCCTCAACTGAGCTAGGGCGTCGGACGCGGCGCGATCGGCAACCGCGCAGGGCGGGTTCTCATCGGGTCGCCCGTCATCCGCAGGACCGCCCCGAACAGGCCGGCGAACATCTTCTTCCGCCGCTCCGCAAGTTCGGCAAGGCCGAGACAGCAGAGGATCGCGACGATCGCCAGCGCCGCGCCGCCCACCGCATTGCCGGGCGATCCCTGGAACATCGAGAGAAACACCAGCAGCGGCTGGTGGATCAGGTAGATCGTAAAGCTCGCGCCGGCGAGCCAGCGGATGCCGTGGCCGATCCGCTCCGGAACTGCCGGCAGCAGCCCGACCAGCGCGGCCATCCCCAGAAGATGCAAGGCCACCGCAAGCCCGATGGCATTGAAATAGCCGAAATTGAAAAGCTCGGTCACGAGGCCGTAGCTCAGGTACATCGAGATGGCGCGGGCGCCGAGATAGACGTCCGCCGCATAGGCGACCCCGATCGCCACGGCGTTGAACGCGATCGCTGGCCCAATCCCGCGCGGGAAGCGCCCGCTGGTCACGAGCTTCAGCGCCGCGACTCCCATCAGCCAGAGCGGCAGGTACATGAGGATCTTCGGCCCGACGAATACGCACCAGATCAGGATCAGCAGCGTCTTCGCCCAGAGCGGGCGCACGAACAACAGAAAGCCGAAGACCAGATAATACTGCACCTCGAAGCCGAGCGACCAATAGGGTTCGTCCGTGCCGTAGATGACGTGCGTGTGCCAGAGCTGGTTGGTGAAGCTCAGATCCGCCGCGACCGCCCCCCACGACACCGGCACATAGAACTGAAACTGCCGCTGCAGCGCCGCGTAGTGCCCGGGGTCGAATTTCACCCCCACGGTGTCGAGCAATGCGGTGATGATCAGCGCCAGCACGCAGACCGGCAGCACCCGGGCGAGCCGCGCCGTGGCATAGGCGCGCCAGTCCGCCTCCTTGGAGCCCCCGACATAGCTGATGACGAAGCCCGAAAGGACGAAGAACACGGCGACCGCCTCGCGGCCCCAGATCGGCACATCGTAGCTTTGCAGCAGGAAATTATGCGCGTGGGTCACGAACACGGCGAGCGCAGCGCCCAGCCGCAGCAGGTCGAGATAAAGCGACAGCCTGGGATCGAGCTCGTTGCGCGTGGGACCGCTCCGGGTCGTGACGAGAGCTTAACGGGCGAACCGCTTTTGCGTTCGACAAGCTCCCGGTTGGGAGCGCCGGAGCATAGGCCTGCCTCCCCGCCTGAGGCGAGAGGGCACAATGTCAGGCTCGGTTATCGAGCAGGGGATCGGCGGTTTCCCCGCGTCTCCGGCGCTATTCGGGAATCTGCTTGCGTACTTCTCCGAAAAGCGCGTTAATTACTTATTAACCAGTGACTGCAGCGGGCTTTGGGGGCTCAAATGAAGCTGCAAACTCTGGCGGCGTTTGCATATTTTATGACTTTCTTTGTTTCGCCGGTCTTGGCTCAAGGTCCGGCTGTTTCCGCCGCCAATGGAAAATTCGAGTTCGACGCCGGTGCGCTCAACGTGCCGCAGGTCTTCGTGTCTCGCGCGGCGGGCACGCTGACCCTGCCGCTCGGCGACGCCTTCGGGCTGCAGGTCGACGCCTCGTTGGCCGAAGTGAACGGCCTGACCGGCGCCGCGGCGCTGCATCTCTTCACCCGCGATCCGCAGAGCTATCTGATCGGCGGCACGCTCGGCGTGGTCGCGACCCCGGGCGCAACGGTGGTCGCCGCCGGTCCCGAGGGCGAACTCTATCTCGGCCGCTGGACGCTCGAGGCCTGGGGCGGCGTCGGGCTCGCCCACCCGAGCTCAGGCCCCGATCGCGTCGGCCCCTTCGAGATGGTCGATGCCGCCTACTATCCGCACGACAATCTGCGGCTGAGCTTCGGCTTCTCGCTGCTCGATGGCTTCGCCGCGCTTCACGCCGGCGCCGAATACCTCTTCTCCAACGGTCCGCTGCCGTTCTCCCTGACCGCCGATACGAGGCTCGGCGCCGACGGCTCGCTGCTCGCGACCATCGGTCTGCGCGGTTACATCGGCGGCGGCGACAAGACGCTGATCGCCCGCCACCGGCAGGACGACCCGTGGGATCGCGGCGAGGCCCTGGTCTCGGCCGTCGGCGGGGCGACCACCACGGCGCCGTCTTCATCCCCGGCCGGCCCGTCGACGCCGCCAGAGCTGCCAATGTGCGCGGGCGCGCAGCAGCAAGTCGTCGACGGCGTTCAAGTCTGCCAGCCCTGGCCGACTTGAAGCGCGTCGCCGTTTGCCGCACTCTCTGACGCCGGGCTCCCCGGCCCGTCTGCTCGGCCGACACCCGCGGCCATTCCATCCGATGAGGAGTTTGTGATGACGTATCGCGCGTCCGATACCCGCTATGCCGACATGAAATATCGCCGCTCGGGCCGCTCGGGGCTGAAGCTGCCGGTGATCTCGCTCGGCCTGTGGCAGAATTTCGGTGGCACGCGCGACTATCCCTCGGCCTTCGAAATCCTGAGCTACGCCTTCGACCGCGGCGTCACCCATTTCGATCTCGCCAACAATTACGGCCCGCCCTACGGCTCGGCCGAAGAGCTGTTCGGCGACGTCATGGCGCGCGATTTTCGCCCCTACCGCGACGAGCTCATCATCTCATCGAAAGCCGGCTGGGACATGTGGCCCGGCCCCTATGGCAATCTCGGCAGCCGCAAATATTTGATCGCCTCGTGCGACCAGAGCCTCAAGCGCCTCGGCCTCGACTACGTCGATATCTTCTATTCGCATCGCTTCGATCCCAACACGCCGCTCGAGGAGACCATGGGTGCGCTCGCCCAGCTCCACCGGCAGGGCAAGGCGCTCTACGTCGGCATCTCCAACTATCCGCGCGAGCAGACCAAAGAGGCCTATCGCATCCTCGGCGAAATGGGCGTGCCGCTGCTCATCCACCAGCCGAGCTATTCGATCCTCAACCGCTGGATCGAGGACGACCAGACGCTCGACACCTGCGGCGAACTCGGCGTTGGCGTCATCGCCTTCTCCCCGCTGGCTCAGGGGTTGCTCACCGGCAAGTACAACAAGATGGCCAAGACCGAGCTGGGCGGCACGCGCGCTTCGGAAAACTATTCGCTCTCGGCGCGCTCGCTCGAGCCGCGCGTCCTCGCCGCGGTAGAGGGCCTCGGCAAGATCGCCAAGGCCCGCAAGCAGACCATGACGCAGCTCGCGCTCAGCTGGGTGCTGCGCCGCCCGGAAGTCACCTCGGCGCTGATCGGCGTTCGCACCCTCGAACAGCTCAAGGACTGCCTCGGCGCCATCGACCGGCTCGACTTCACCGCCAAGGAACTGAGCGCCATCGACGCGGCAACCAAAGCCGGCCTGCTCGACCATCGGCCGGCAACCACCCTGCCGGACTGAGGTGATTGGATTCGAGCGGGCGATGTGACGGTCTCCCTTCTCCCCTTGAGGGAGAAGGTGGCCGCATGGCGGCCGGATGAGGGGTTCTCTCCTCAAGCATGGTGCTCGCGGAGCCAACCCCTCACCCGCCGACGCTTTCGAGCGCGCGGCTTGTGGCTCATTTCTCCTCCCGCTAAACACCTCCCATGACGGACCAGACCGCCCAGTTTCCCGCGCAATCCATCCACATCGCGCTGACCTTCGACGACAATTTCTGGGCGCCGGCCTGCGCCGTGATCCGCTCGACCCTGCTGTCGACCAAGCGACGGGCCGATCTCGTCTTTCACCTCGTGGTGCTCGGCATCTCATCCGAGCACCTCGCGGACCTCAATGCGGTCGCCGAGGAGTTCGGCGTCAGCTTCATCTATTACCAGCTCGGCGATTACCCGGATTTCCTGCGCGTCTGCGGCGACCTGCGCGGCCACAAGCGCTTCCCGCCCGTATCCTACGCCCGGCTGATCCTCGATCGCATCCTGCCGCCTTCGGTCGAGCGCGTGATCTACCTCGATTGCGACACCTTCGTCATCGCGCCCATCGAAATGCTGTTCGAGCAGGACATGCAGGGCAACCCGATCGCCGGCGTCTCCGACCCCTTCGCCATGCACATCATGATGGGCCGCGACATGGTGGCCAAGAAGGGCATCTTCGATCCGGCAGAACCGTATTTTAATTCGGGCGTGCTGCTCATCGACATGGTCCTCTACCGGCAATGGGGCGTCGAACAGAAGCTCGACGAGATCAAGGCCGCGGGCCTGATCCCGAAGCTCTATTACGACCAGGACATCCTCAACCTGATCTTCCGCGGCCGCTGGACCAGGCTCAACTGGCGCTTCAACACCATCGATCCCTGGCGCGCCCAGCAGGCGATGGGCCCCTACATCATCCACTACACCGGCGACCAGCGTCCCTGGTATCTGGTGAGCCTCGCGCCCTTCCACCACATGTATCGCCACACCATGAAAAACGAGCTGTTCTACCGGTTCTGGCGCCACCGCATGAAGCAGCGCTGGAAGAAGCGGCTCAACAAGCTCATCGGCCGCGGATGACCCTGCCGCCGATCGTCTCGTTCTGGCATGGCGAGCTCGGCTGGCTGGGCCGCGTCTCGATCGCCTCGTTCATCGAACAGGGCCACAGCTTCGCGCTCTACGCCTATAGCGATGTCGGGCCGGTTCCAAAGGGCTGCGAGCTGCGCGACGCCAACGTGATCGTGCCGCAGTCTGAAATGTTCTTCTACAAGGGCAACCGCACGCCCGCCGTCTTCGCCGACTTCTTCCGCCTGAAGCTCATGGAGGCGAGCGCCGGCATCTGGGCCGATTGCGACGTCTATTGCGTCAGGCCCTACGAGAGCCTCGGCGATTACGTTTTTGGCATCGAGGACGAGCACAGCCGCTGGCACTACGGCCAGGCGGTGGTCAACAATGCCGTGTTCCGCTGCCCGGCGGATTCCGAGCTGCTGGGCCTGCTGCTCACCACCTTCGAACCCGGGACGATCCCGGCCGGCATGCCGATCCGCCGTGCCATCGAGGTGCGCCTGCGTCGCCTGCTCGGCGAAAAGCTGCCCGTGCAGGACATGCAGTTCGGCGCTACCGGCCCGTGGCCACTCAACCACTATCTACGCAAGCTCGATCTGTTTCGGCTGGCGCAGAAAAGAGCGGTGTTCTACCCGATCGGCTATGACGATGCAGCGAAACTCCTCACCCCCGGCCTGTCGCTGCCGGATATCGTGCGGCCCGAAACCCTTAGCGTTCACCTCTGGCACTCCGCGCTCACCGATCGCGGCACCGGCAGGCTGCGCGCGCCGGCCCCCGGCAGCTTCTTCGCCCGCGAGATCGAGCGCCTCGGGGTTGTGGTCTAGCCTCGATGTCGCCGGTGCTCCCTCCCCCTCGCGGGGAGGGTAGCGCAGCTAGAGGCGCAGCCTTGTAGCGCAGCTTGGGTGGGGGAGCAGTCGGCATTGCGGGCGGGAGCACGTATTACTCGAAATCCACCAGGTCATTCCCGCGAAAGCGGGAACCTCCGTTTGCAGATTCCGCTCCGGTCAACAGAGGTCCCCGCTTTCGCGGGGATGACTCCGAGAGTGTGAGTGGCAGCGAGCGTTCCCGCAGCCTACCCCCTGAGCACCCCGCCCGTGGCCTTGCTCACCGCGGCCACGATCGCAGCGGACACCTTCTCGATATCCTCGTCGGTCAGCGTCTTGTCGACCGGCTGCAGCGTCACGCGAATGGCGACCGATTTCTTGCCCTCCGGCACGCCCTTGCCCTCGAACAGATCGAAGATCGCCGCATCCGCGATCAGCGCCTTGTCGGCATTGCGCGCCGCCTTTAGCAGCACCGCGGCGGTCACGTCGCGATCGAGCAGGTAGGCGAAATCGCGTTCCACTGGCATCAAATCGCTTAGCTTCAGCGCGCCCTTGCTCTTGCCGCCTTTCTTGCGCGGCTCGGGGATCGCATCGAGGTCGAGCTCGAAGGCAACCACCGGACCAAGCAGGTCCATCTCGGCCGCCCAGCCCGGATGCAGCTCGCCGAACCAGCCGATGACATTCGTCGGCCCCAGTTGCACGCGCCCGCCGCGACCGGGATGCGCCCAGGCCGGCGCTTCGGCGATCAGCTGCAGCTTGTCGATATCGTGCCCGAGCCCGTCGAGCGCCGCGGCGAGATCGGCCTTGGCGTCGAACACCGTCAGCGCGGTGGCACCCTGCCAGTCCTTGGCTACGCCGCCCGCCCGCACCGCCGTCGCATAGGTGTGCTGGCCCTCGGGCTTGTCGCTCAAAAACACCTGCCCTACCTCGAACAGCGCCACATCGCGCTGCCCGCGGTTCTGGTTGCGCCGCACCGCGCCCAGCAGTCCCGGCAGCAGCGAGGGCCGCATGTCGCTCAGGTCCGCAGCGATCGCGTTGGCGAGCCTCAGCTCCGGCTTCCCGCCGCCGAAGCGAGCGGCGTCCTCGGCAGAAATGAACGACCAGGTCACTGCCTCGTCGAGCCCGCGCGCCGCCAGCACGCGCTTGGCCATCCGTCGGCGATTCTGAATAGCGGTCAGCATGCGTGGCGCCACGCCGGCCAGCCGCGGCAGCGGGTCGACCGGCACCGTGTCGACGCCTTCCATCCGCATCACCTCCTCGACGAGGTCGGCCTTCATCGTTACGTCCGGCCGCCACGACGGCACCGTGACCCTGAGCACCGGGCCCGCGCCCGTCACGGCAAAGCCGAGCCGCGTCAGCACGTCGGAAATCCGCGCCACCGGCAGCTCAAGTCCCGTCAGCCGCTTCACCTCACCAATCGGGAAATCGATCACCGTCCCCGGCGCCTCGACATGGCCGGCCACCACCACCTCATGGGGCACCCCGCCGCAAAGCTCGAGGATCAGCTTCGTTGCAAGCTCAATGCCGGGCAACTGCGACTCCGGATCGACCGTCCGCTCGAACCGATAGCGCGCGTCCGACACGATGCCGAGCTTCCGCCCGGCCTGCGCCACCACCAGTGGATCGAACCAGGCGCTCTCGACGAACACATTGGTCGTCGCCTCCGACGATCCCGTCGGCTCCCCGCCCATGATGCCGGCAAGGCCCACCGCGCCATTGGCGTCGGCGATGACCGGGATCGTCGGGTCAAGCGTGTAGGTCTGCCCGTTGAGCGCCAGCAGCATCTCGCGGGCCTTCGCCATGCGGGCATGGATCGGCGAGGCGATCTTGTTGGCGTCGAACACGTGCAGCGGCCGGCCGCGATCCATCGTCACGTAATTGGTGATGTCGACCAACGCCGAAATCGGCCTCAGCCCGATGGCGCGCAGCCGCTTCTGCATCCACTCCGGCGATGGCCCGTTCTTCACCCCCGAGATCAGCCGGCCCGCGAACATCCGGCAGGCCATCGGTTCGCCCGCGCCAAAACGCAGTTCCACCGCGATCGGACTCTTCCCGCCGGGCGAAGGCTGTTTTGCAATCGATCCATCCCTGAGCGTCCCCAGCCCATAGGCAGCGAGATCGCGGGCAATGCCGCGCACGCTGGTGGCGTCGCCGCGGTTGGGCGTGATCGACACGTCGAACACCACACCGCCGAGCCGGGCATAGTCGACATAGGGCACGCCGATCGGCGCATCGTCGGGCAGGGCGATGATGCCCTCATGGTCCTCGGAAAGCTGCAGTTCCATCGCCGAGCAGAGCATGCCGTTGCTCTTCTCGCCGCGGATCACCACGCCATCCTTGAGGACGAAATCCTTGCCCGGAATCCACGTGCCGGGGAACGCGAACACCGACTTCATGCCGCTGACCGCGTTCGGGGCGCCGCACACCACGTCGATCAGCGTGCCGGTCCCCGCGTCGACCTTGCAAACCTTGAGGTGATCCGAGTTCGGGTGCGGCACCGCCGACACCACCTTGGCGACGACGAACGGCCGCAGCGCCTTGCCGAAATCCTCGACGCTTTCGACCTCGAGCCCGACCAGTGTCAGCGCCTCGCTGATCGCCTCGGTCGTCGCATTGGTCTCGAGATGGTCCTTGAGCCAGTCGAGGGTGAACTTCATCGATAATTGCTTTCGGTGGCTTCGACCTTGGGCAGGCCGGAGGAGAGTTCGAAGAGTTTGGCGAGCACATTGGCAAAGCCGCGCGCGTCGTCGATGGCGCGGTGCGTATGGACGATGTTGCCGTACCAGGCCGGCGGCACGCGCTGCATGCCCCATTTGAGATAGTCGGCGCCGCGCAGCGTGCCGGCCATGGTGTAGAGGCACACCCCACCGCCGCGAAAGATCTGCCGACTCTTGAACGGCCCGCCCAGCACGCGCGTGCCGGCGAACGTCTCGAGATAATGGTCCATCCACAGTCCGTCGAAAATGATCGGTGCCGCCGCGAACACCCGAAACCCGGGCAGGGTCTCGACCCAGTCGGCATAGCGCGGCATCACCACGTCCGGCTTCTCGGGATTGGTCGTTGCCGCCTTCCAGGCCTCCGGCTGCGTCTGCCACCACGCCATCGTGTCGGGAGAGGGCTTCCGATCGGAACGCGGTTCTAGCACCGCCTCGAACTCGTCGATCACCGTGCCGTGCACGTCGCAGGCGACCGAGGCAAAGCTTAGCATCGACGAGCCAAGCGGCGAGGGTCCATCGGCCTCGATGTCGGTGACGACGAAGGTGGTGATCGGATCGTCGGTGGTCACTTGCTGTTGTGCTTCACAAGCTTGGCGAGGGCGTCGTTGATGCGCGTCTGCCATCCAGGGCCGTCATGCCGAAAATGCTCGACAATCTCCCTGTCGAGCCTCAGCGCCACGCGCTCTTTGGTTGGAGACTTTTGCGGCCCCCGTTGTCCGCGGGCGCGCATGATGGCGTTGTGCAGCTCAGGGAAGTCGGAAATGGGCTTGGCGTTACGAAAGAACTCGTCTGTCAGTTCGGGAACGTCGTCACCTACTCGCTTCTCGTAGTCGTCCAATGACTCGCCGGGTTCGATCGTATCAAGGGTGCCCTGCACGTGCTCGATACTTCTTGATTTCGCGCTCATTTGCCTTCCTCATCGAGATGATGCGGGATCGTCCATTTCTCGGCGTCCAACACACCACTACTAGCCGTCCATCCAGCGACCCTACCGAGAGGTAACGGTCTTCTCCGTAGTCCCGGCGCCGATCGAGATCGGTGCGAATGGTCGCTGGGTCGATCCTCGAAATGTCTGCGAAATCAAGTCTTCGCTCCAAGAGCGCTTTGCGCCGCTTGTCAGCGTCCCACTCGAAGTCACCGACAACCTCATCCATTTAATCGTGCATACGAATAAATCAAGAGGACAACCCCCCGAACAGCGTCGGCATGTCGAACGCCCGGAAGCCGTAATGGTCGAGCCAGCGCTTGTCGCCGTCGAAGAACGCGCGCAGGTCGTTCATGCCGTATTTGAGCATGGCGATGCGGTCGATCCCCATGCCCCAGGCAAAACCCTGATAGACGTCGGGGTCGAGCCCGCAATTGCGCAGCACGTTGGGGTGCACCATGCCGCAGCCCAGAATCTCGAGCCAGTCCGAGCCTTCGCCGATCTTGATCTCGGGCCCCGAGCGGTCGCACTGCACGTCGACCTCCATCGAGGGCTCGGTGAACGGGAAGAAGCTCGGCCTGAAACGCAGTTTTACTCCCGGCACCTCGAAGAACGCCTTGAGGAACTCCTCGAGCACCCAGCGCAGCTGGCCGATATGCGAGCTCTTGTCGATGACCAGCCCCTCGACCTGGTGGAACATCGGGGTGTGCGTCTGGTCGCTGTCGTGCCGATAGGTGCGACCCGGCATCACCACGCGGATCGGCGGCGTCATCGCCGGCGTGAGATACGGCGCCGAAGGCTTCTCATTGGTCTGCTGCATCACCCGGATCTGCACCGGCGAGGTGTGCGTGCGCAGCACCTTCCTCGAGCCGTTCGGCCCCGGCTCGAGGAAGAACGTGTCGTGCATCTCGCGCGCCGGATGCCCCTCGGGGAAGTTGAGCGCGGTGAAGTTGTACCACTCGGTCTCGATGTCGGGCCCTTCGGCGATCTTGAAGCCCATGTCGGAGAAGATCGCGGTGATCTCGTCCCACACCTGGCTGATCGGATGAATGCGGCCCTCGGCGGTCGGCGCGGGGCGGACGGGCAGGGTGACGTCGACCCGCTCGGCCTTGAGCCGCGCGTCGAGCGCCTTGCTCGCCAATTCGGCGCTCTTGCGCTCGAGGAAGCCGGTGATTTCGGTCTTTAGGCCATTGATCAGGCCGCCGGCCGTCTTCCGCTCCTCGGCCGGCATCGTGCCAAGGCTCGCCAGCAGCGCCGAGATCGAACCCTTCTTGCCGAGCGCGCTGACGCGGATGGCCTCGAGTGCGTCCTCCCGATCGGCCGCGTCGATGGCCGCGGTCAATTGCGTGCGGAGGCCTGCGATATCCTGAGATAAGGTCATGGAGGTTTCACGTGTGTCGGACGAAAAAAGCCCTGCGCTGATCGCGCAAGGCTTTAGCTTGGGGCCTCGCAGAAGGCCAGCAGATCGGGCGTGAGCCGGCTTTGGCTCAGGCGACGCGCGCGGCGGTGGTCGCTTCGATCTCGCCCAGGTAACCGAGGGCTTTCTTCGACTGCGCCACCAGCGCAGCGAAGGCAGCGGGCTCGGTAATGGCGATATCGCTGAGCACCTTGCGGTCGACCGCGATCTCGGCCTTCACGAGGCCGTCGATAAATCGACCATAGGTCAGCCCGTGCATGCGCACCGCGGCGTTGATGCGCTGGATCCAGAGGGCGCGGAAATTGCGCTTCTTCTGGCGGCGGTCGCGATAGGCGTACTGGCCGGCCTTGTCGACCGCAGCGATCGCGGCGCGGATGGTATTCTTGCGACGCCCGTAAAAGCCTTCGGCGGCCTTCAGGGTCTTCTTGTGGCGGGCGTGACCGGTGACGCCGCGTTTAACTCGGGACATTTGGCGCCTCCTTAGCGGTTATACGGCATGTACCACTTCACCAGACCTTCATCGCCCTTGCTCAGGAGCTTGGTGCCCCGGTTGCGGCGGATGTAGTCGGCGTTGTGGGAGAGGAGACGGTGGCGTTTGCCTGCGACGCCGGCCTTGACGCGGCCGCTCGCAGTCATTCGGAAGCGCTTTTTGGCGCCCGATTTGGTCTTCAGTTTTGGCATTTCGCGTCCTTGTGTAGGCCCTTGAAAGGGCTTCGCTTTCTGAGCCGCCCCGGCATGCCATTTTCGCCGGGCGGTTCGCTGAAAAACCCGAACGCCCGGCTGGCGGGCGTTCTGGAAGCGCGGTGTATAGGGTCTAAAGCCCCGCTGCGCAAGGGGATGGGGCGGTTCGGCGCCGCGCCAGTCTAAGCGGCGGCTTCGTCCAGATAGTCCTCGTCGCCATAATCTTCGCCGCCATCGCCGATCGTGAAGGTGTCGGCGATCCGGTCGAGTTCGCTCGCCTGCGCTTCGGCCTGCTCGATCGAGGCATTGGTCTCCTCGACCAGCGCCGCATTGTGTTGCGTCATGTCGTCGAGCCGCCGGATCGAAGCGTTGACCTCGCTGATCGCGCTCGCCTGCGCGCCGGTCGCCGAGGAGATCGCGCTCACCAGCGCCGAGTTCTCCTTGACCGCCTGGAGGATGGCGCCGAGCTTGGCGGCCGCCTCGTCCACCAGGTGCGAGCCAGCCTTGACCTCCATTGCGCTGGCCTGCACCAGCGCCTTGACCTCCGACGAGGCCTGCGCCGCCGATTGCGCCAGCCGGCGCACTTCGACCGCGACCACCGCAAACCCCTTGCCCGCTTCGCCGGCCCGTGCCGCTTCCACCGAGGCATTGAGCGCCAGCAGATTGGTCTGGAAGGCTATGTCGTCGATCAGCCCGATGATGTTGGAAATCTTGGCCGAGGAGCTCGAAATCCGCTCCATCGCCGCGGTCGCCTTGGCCATCATCTGCCCGCCCTCGTCCGCCATGCGCGACGCCGTCTGCGTCTTGGCCGCGACTTCCGTCGCCTTGGCCGCGTTCTGCGCCACGACGCCTTCGAGATTGGTGAGGCTGGTCGAGGTTTCGGCGATGGTCGCCGCCTGCGTCGTCGTCCGCGAGCTCAGATCATTGGCCCCCGCGAGGATCTCGCTCGTCGCCGATTTGAGCTCGCGCGAGGCGCCCTGGAGCTGGTGCACGACCTCGCTGAAATTGTCGGCCGCCATATTGGCGCTGGTCTTCAGCCGCCCGAAGGCGCCGGCGAATTCACCCACCATGCGCCGGCTCAGGTCGGAATGCGCGAACGCATCGAGCATCGATGCCGTCTCGGTGACGCCGTCCTCGACAGCGGCCATCACCTGGTTGAGGCTCTGCGCGAAACCGGACTTGTCCCGCTTCACCAATCCCTCCGGCACGCGCGCCGAGAAGTCACCGGCCACCGCGGCCGCCACGACCTGCTCTACGACGCCCTGCAGCTCCATCGCCTGCCGGCGCGCATCTTCCTGGATTTGCGCCGCCTGCGCCTTCTGCGCCTCGTTGCTGCGCACGGCGAGGCCATTGGTGCGGAACACCTCGAGCGCCTGGCCCATCATCCCCAGCTCATCGCGCTGCTTCCTGGCCTTGAGCTCGAGCTCGAGGTCGCCCGCGGCGAGCCGCTCCATATCCTTGGCCATGCGTCGGATGGTACCCGAAAGCCACCGGCCGAGCACCGCCGCCATCACCAGGCCGAGCAGGATCGCGACCCCGCTCACCACCGACAGGACGGTGTTGGTCGTGGCGGTTCCGGAGTCGGCCTGCGCCTCGAGGCTCGCCTGGCCGGTAACGATCGACTTGGTCAGCGTGTCGAGCTGCGCCGCCAGCGCCTTGCCCTTCGCTTCGAGCTGAACGCTCTCGATCTCGTGGCGCTGGTTGGTCAGGGTCTTGAGCGTCTCGCCCATGTCCGAATAGTCGGAGATCGCCTGGTTGAGGGCCTTGAGCCTGTCGGAGGTGTCCGCGTCCGTGACCAGCTTGGCGAGGTCGCCGACCTGCCCCGTGGCAGCCTGACCCGCATCCTTCATCGCCGCGTTGTCCGCGTCCGCGCCGCTCTCGGCGAAGCGCTGCGCCGCGGCGACCATCTCCGTCATGCTCGAGCCGATATTGGCGGCAACCAGCATCGAATTGGGGTCGTTTGCCTGCCGCGTGAAGTCGGCAACAGCGCTGACCAGCTTGGTCGCATCGTCCGATTTCCCCGTCATCGTCGCGAGGAGCTGCTGGCGTTGCTGGTCGACGATCTTCGCCGCCGAGAAGGCCTGGCTGTAGTCGAGAACCGCTCCCTTGAGGGCGTCGACCCCGGTCTTGGCGACATCATTGCCCGCAAAGGCGGCTGCCGTTCCGGCTTTGAACACGAGCTGCGATTTCATCGCCGCAGCGAACGCCTTGATCGCGTCATCCGAGCGGTCGCGCTGATAGCGCAGCGCCGCAGCCTGCAGATCGTTGATGTTGGCGACGATCTCCGAGGTGGTGATCAGCTCGCCCGTTGACTGCCGGTATTGCGTGAAGATCTGCGAGATCGCCTGCACGCCCAGATAGGCCGCGCCGCCCATCACCGCCATCAGCACGATCAGCGTGCCAAACGCGGCGTAGATCTTGTGCGAGATTCCGATCGTCTTGAACATGCGCCCCCCTCGCCGCCACGAGACGGGCGGTTTCAGCCGTGCGCAGACTGCCGCAGAGTGGTTAAGTTCCTGTCAGCAAGGAACAGGCGGGAGCGCCTGTCCGGCTTCGAGCGCGCTGGAAATCAACCCGCCTTGAGCTCGGCGACCAGCTCGCTCAGCCGGTCGAGCAGGTGCGCCCTCTCGGTGCGGCTGAGTTCGCCCAGCGCCGCGCCATTGACCTCGGCGACCCGGCGGGCGGCTTCGGGCACGACGGCGCGAGCCTTGTCGGTGAGGTGCAGCCCCTGCGTCCGGCCTGGCCCGGAGCGTCGCGCGATCCACCCCTCCACCTCGAGCGTCGCCAGTGTCCGGGCGACGCCCGGCTGCTCGACGTCGAGCCGAACGACCAGCGTCTTCTGGCTCAGGCCCTCGTCGGCGCCGATCTCGACCAGCGCCGCAACCTGCGCCGGCAACAGGTCGAGCGGCGCCAGCGCGTCGCGCAAGCGGTTGCTGATCAACCGGCTGAGCTGCGCCGCCTGAAACCCGATGGTGTCGTGCTGATCGAAGGACATAAGACGTTATCTACCTGATTTGCCGAACCCCGGCCAGTTCCTCAGAGTTCGCTCCAGTCCTCATCCACCGCCGCTTGCGGCGATGGAGTCGCCGCCCCACGCACCGACCGAAGGGCAAGGATGCAAAATCTTGGTTAAGCAAATGCAAGCGGCGGCCGGCGCCAAGGCAGCAAAAAGGGCGCTCGTGGCGCCCTCGTCGTTGCTGTCGATCGGCGATGCCGGCTATTTTGGCGCCAGCACCATCACCATCTGCCGACCCTCGGAGCGCGGCGTCGACTCGACCTTGGCGCGCGCCTCCATCTCTTTTTGCACCTTGACCAGCAGATCCATGCCGATGTCCTGGTGCGCCATTTCGCGGCCGCGGAAGCGCATCGTGACCTTGACCCGATCGCCGTCTTCGAGGAAGCGCGTCACCGCTTTCATCTTGGTGTCGTAGTCGTGCGTATCGATGTTGGGGCGAAGCTGGATTTCCTTGACCTCGATTACCTTCTGCTTCTTGCGCGCCTCAGCTGCCTTCTTCTGAGCGGCATATTTGAAGCGGCCAAGGTCGAGCATCTTGGCGACGGGCGGCGTCGAGTTGGCGGCGATGATCACCAGATCGAGCCCCAGCTCCTGCGCCTGAGCCAGCGCATCGCGGGTCTTGATCGCGCCTTTGTTGACGCCTTCGGAATCGATCAGCTGGACTTCGGGGCTCTGGATATCCTCATTGGATTGCGGCCCATCCTTCTGGGGCGCCACAGGTCTCATAGGTCGGCGAATGGCAGATGTCCTTCTGCAGTTGCGGGGATGTAGTCGGAAAGCGTCGCTAAAATCGGGACTTGCCGGCAAGAAGTCAATGCGCTGCGGCGGTCCGACAGCTAAATGTGTCGGCTTGTTGCCCGGTTGCGCGGTAGGGCCGATTTGACTGAAATCCTCGAAATCGGCGACCGCTCGATCGCCATCGAACGCCGCGCCGGCCGGGCGCCCGGCCTGTTCTGGCTCGGCGGCTTCAAGTCGGAAATGGCCGGCACCAAGGCGATGGCGGTCGACGCGTTCGGTGCCAGCCACGGCCTTGGCGTGACGCGCTTCGACTATTCCGGGCACGGCCGGTCGGGCGGGGATTTCGCCCTCGGCACCATCAGCCGCTGGCTGGAAGAGGCCGAAGCGGTGTTCGCGACGACGTCCGGACCGCAAGTGCTGATCGGCTCCTCCATGGGCGGCTGGCTAGCGCTGCTGCTCAACCGCGCACTGCGCCGCCGCGGCGCGACGCGGGTGATCGGCCTGCTGCTGATCGCGCCCGCCACCGACATGACCGGGCTGATGCTGGCGCAGATGACGAAAAAGCAGCGCGCTGCGCTCGACAAGCAGGGCTTTGTCGACGTGCCATCAGAATACGGCGATGGGCCCTATCGGATCGAGCGGACGCTGATCGAGGACGGCAAGACCCATCTGCTCTTCGGCCGGGCCATCGACACCGGCTGCCCGGTCGCAATCCTCCAGGGCGCACGCGATCGCGACGTGCCCAGGGAGCACGCGATGCGCCTCGTCGAGCACATCCTCTCCGATCCGGTGAGCCTGACGCTCGTGCCTGACGGCGATCATCGCCTGAGCCGTCCCGAAGACCTGGCGCTCCTCGAGCGGACCATCGAGCGGATGCTGGCGGTCTAAGCCCGCGGCCCGATCGTCATCGTCACCGCGACGACATCGCCCAGCGTGATATTGGCGCGCCGGCGCACATCCGCCTTGATCGGCAGGAGATACCCGTCGTCCTTCGGAAACAGCGACGTCGTGAACCTTGCTCCCTCGATCGTAGCCTCGACTGGAACGACGCCCCAGCCATAGCTCACCGACTTGGCCTCCCGCCGCACCGCCGCGACCTGCGCGACTGGAACCGCGAAGAAGAACGGCGCCGGTCCACGCCACTCAATGATCTCCGCTGTAAAGCTCAGCTCCATCGGCGACTCCTGGCCCGGACCTCGTGGGCGTGGCACCAGCTCACCGCTAGAACCGCAATTCCGTCTTCTGGCGGCCCCCAGCATCGAAATTGCCGGGCTCGAGCCAGCGCTCGTATTCGGCGCGCAGCCGCGGCCAGTCGCCGTCGAGCATGGCGAACCACGCCGTGTCGCGGTTCTCGCCCTTGATGATCATGTGCTGGCGGAACACGCCCTCGAAGCTGAACCCGAAGCGGCGCGCCGCGGCCTTGCTCGGCTCATTCCGGTTGTTGCATTTCCATTCGAAGCGGCGGTAGCCGAGCGTATCGAAGGCGTATGAGGCATGGAGGAACAATGCCTCGGTGGCCTTGCGCGTCCGCGCCAGATGCGGTCCCCAATAGATGCCACCAATCTCGATGACGCCGTGCTCAGGCACGATCCGCATCAGCGATTGACGCCCCTCGGCGACCCCGGTGTCGCGGCCGACCACGGCAAACGTCAGCGGATCGTCCTTCGCCGCTGCCGTCATAACCCAGCGCGCGAGCTCCTCCTCACTCGCCGGCGGCAGATCGAAGAGATAGTCGAACCGCTCTGGCTCGACCGCCTGCCAGAGCCCCGCGACGTGCTTTTCGGCAATCGGCTCGAGCCGGGTGTAACGGCCTTCCAGCGTCACGCGCTGCGGCGGACCCTTGGCCGGCGATGGCGCGCTCATGCCGGCTGCTCGAAGATGGCGTCGAGCCCGACGCGGTAATTGGGGTAGAGCAGGTCGATGCCGAGCGCTTTCTTGATGGCCGCGCTCGAGACGCGCTTGTTGTCGGAATAAAAGCTGCGCGCCATCTCGGTCATCTGGGCCTGCTCGAACGGCACATCGGGCGGCACGGGCACGCCCATCTTGCGCGCCGCATGTTCGACCAGATCCTGCGGCGGCGCCGGCTCGTCGTCACTGAGGTTGAACACACCGCCCAGCTTTGCACGCGCCGCCAGCGCTGTGACCCGGCCGATGTCGTCGACATGGATGCGGTTGAACACCTGGCCCGGCTTGACGATCCGTCGCGCCGTGCCCTCGCGCAGCTTGTCAAAGCTCGACCGGCCGGGTCCGTAGATGCCCGCGAGCCTGAGGACGAGTAGCGGCACGCCCCGCTCCGTCGCGTAGTCCTGCCACGCCGCTTCCGCCTCGACCCGCTGCTGGCTGCGCTTGTTCACCGGCCGCGTCGGCGCGCTCTCGTCGATCCAGGCGCCGCCGAAATCGCCATAGACGCCCACCGTCGAGTAATAGCAGAGCCATTCGAGATCGCGCGCGGCGTCGAGATCGGCCCGGTGCAACGCGAGGGCCGGGTCGCCCCCGTCGCCAGGCGGGATCGAGAGCACCACGTGGTTGGCGTTGCGCAGGTCCGCCGCGAGCGTCGCGCTCGGATGCTGGCCATCGAAAACATGCAGGCGATAGGGGCTTTCGGCGAGCCGCTCGACGCCGTCCTCGGTCCGCGTCGTACCCGCGATCGGTAGGCTCTCGTCGATCATCTGATGGATGGCGCGGGCACTCGCGAGCGAAGAATAGCCCATGCCGAAAAAGAACACGCCCATCACAGGTCCTGCAGCCATTCGTTGCGCACGGTCACATCCTCTTCGGCCGGCAGAAAGTCCAGAGCCAACTGGCGCGCGACATCCGGCGCGGCGAGACGGCGCACCGCCCACACGGCGGCGCCCCGCACCATCGGCTCGGCATCGCCGAGACGCGCCACCGCGAGCGGCAGCAGGGCTTCGCTGCCGCTGTTGCCGATGGCGATCATCACATTGCGCAGGAATCGGCCGACCCCGATGCGCTTGATCGGTGAAGCCGAAAACCGCGCCCGGAACGCGGCATCGTCGAGCGTTGCGAGATCGGCGAGGGCGGGGGCGTTGAGGTCGTCGCGCGCCTTGAGCTTGGCCTCGCGGCTCACCTGCGCGAACTTGTTCCAGGGGCAGACCGCGAGGCAATCGTCGCAACCGTAAATGCGATTGCCCATCGGCTCCCGGAAGGCGAGGGGGATGGGCCCATCGTGCTCGATCGTGAGATAGCTGAGGCAGCGTCGGGCATCGAGCTGGAATGGCCCAGGGAACGCCGCGGTCGGGCAGATGTCGAGGCAAGCTGTACACGTACCGCAGCTTTCGGCATGCGGCTCGTCGGTCGGCAATTCGGCGTCGGTGAAGATCGCGCCCAGGAACAGCCAGGCGCCGAACTCGCGACTGATGAGAACGGTGTTCTTTCCCTGCCAGCCAATCCCCGCCGCCTCGGCCAGCGGCTTTTCCATGACCGGCGCGGTGTCGACGAACACCTTGGCCTTGGCGCCGGTGCGCCGGATCAGGCCCGCGATCTCCTTGAGCCGGCCCTTGACGATCTCGTGGTAGTCGCGGTTGCGCGCATAGACCGAGATGGTCGCGCGATCGTGCTCCCCGAGCGTTGCCATCGGGTCGCTGTCCGGCCCGTAATTGACCCCAAGCATGATGACCGAGTGGACGTCCTGCCAAAGCGCCGCCGGGCTGGAGCGGCGTTCTGCCGTCTCCTCCATCCACGCCATGCCGTCCTGCCAGCCTGCGGCGAGCGCCGCCTCGAGCTTGGCCTTGAGGTCGGGCCGGGCGTCGGCGCGCGTCACGCCGAACGCGTCGAAGCCCAGCAATCTTGCGCGAGCCGAAAGCTCGGCCTTCAGCGCTATCGCACCCCCACCGTCGGCGCGGTCAGAAATCGAGATCGGCATAGCCGGCATGCGGCGGCAGCGCGCCGATGCGGTCGTTGAGCAGCGTGCGGAACGCCGGCCGCGATTTGATGCGCGCGTACCAGTGCCGCGTTTCGATCGAGGTCTCCCAATCCATATCGCCCAGATAGTCGAGCGTGCTCAAATGCGCCGCCAGCGCGAAGTCGGCGAGCGTCATGGTGTCGCCGGCAAGCCACTGCCGCGTGGCGAACAGCCAGTTGAAATAGAGCATGTGCTCGGTGAGGTTCGCCTTGGCGACGCGCAGCACCCCTGGTTCCGGGGTCGCGCCGCGCTGGTCGCGCTTGACGATCTTTTCCTCGACGATATAGCGCGTCACCTCGTCGTTGAGCTTGATCAGCGCCCATTCGCACAGCCGCCACATCTCGGCCCGGGCCCGCGATTGCGCCGGAAACAGCCCCGCCACCGCGCTCGGCGAATAACGATCCTCGATGGCGTGGATCACAGCGAGCATGCCGACTGCCGGAGGTTCGCCATCATCGATCATAATCGGCACGGTTGCCGCCGGGTTCACCTCGAGCAGCTGCGCGTTGCGCGTCCACGGCTTGATGTCCTCGAGCTCGATCGCCACCCCGTACTCGGCGAACATCAGCCGGGCGAGCCGGGAAGCGGGGTCGAGCCTGTGCTGCAGAAGTCTCGGCATAGGAACGTCCGGTTGATGGCGCGGCGCGGCAAATCGGGCTATCGAGGGGCGCGACGCGGGGGCGGCCTCACCTAGGAGATGAGATGAGCTTGGATCAAGGGCTTTTTGTGCCCGGGCTTCTGGGCGTTGTCGAAGGATTGACCGAGTTCATCCCGGTCTCCTCCACCGCCCACCTGCTGCTGGCCGAGCATTTCCTGGGCCTCGACAACGAGCAGTGGAACACGTTTACCGTGCTCATCCAGGTCGGCGCGATCCTCGCCGTCGTGGTGGTCTATATCGGCCGGCTGCTGGCGATCTTGCGCGACGCGCTGACCGGCAGGAGCGGCGCCTGGCGGTTCATCCTGGGGGTGGTTCTGGCCTGCCTGCCGGCGTCCGTCGCCGGCGTCGTGTTCCACGATTTCATCACCCACGTGCTCTATGCGAGCCCGCTGGTCATCTGCGTCATGCTGATCCTCGGCGGTATCGTGCTGCTCTATGTCGACCAGCTGAAACTGACGCCGCGCTACACCGACATTTACACCTACCCCCCGGCGCTCTGCCTCTATATCGGGCTGTTCCAGATGCTGTCGCTGATCCCCGGCGTGTCCCGCTCCGGCTCGACCATCGTCGGCTCGCTGCTGCTGGGCACCGACAAGCGGTCGGCCGCCGAGTTCAGCTTCTTTCTCGCCATCCCGATCATGGTCGGCGCCTTCGGTTATGACGCCTGGAAGAACCGCGACACCCTGAGCTCGTCGGGCAATATCGCCATCGCGATCGGACTCGCCACGGCCTTCATCGTCGCGTTCTTCGTGGTCCGCGCCGCGCTGGGCTTTATTACCCGCAACGGCTTTGCGCCCTTTGCCTATTGGCGGATCTTCGTCGGCGCCATTGGCCTCTGGGGCGTGCTGCTGCTGCGCTGAGCTCAGGCCGTCTGCCGGTCGAACTGGCCGTTGCTCGAGAATCGCCAGAGATAGCCGGGCAGCACCGCATCGAGCGGGCGCGGCGTGATGCCCAGGCCCTCGAGCGTGCGCTGCTCCGCCACCGCCTCGGTCGACACCACATTGTCGATCGTCAGTAGCGTTACGCGGTCGGGCGTGAGCAGCGGCTTGGGCATCATCAGCATCGGCAGCGACAGCAGCGTGCCGACGCCCTCCGGCAGCGGCAGCAGCGGGTTGTGGCGGTTGGCATAGCGCAGCACCCGCTCGACCAGCTCGCGATGCGTCAGCACCTCGGGCCCGCCCAGCTCAAAGGTCGAGCCCGGGGCGACATTGCCTTCGACCGCCGCGGCAAGCGCTTCGGCGACGTCGCCGACATAGACCGGCTGGAATTTGGTTTTGCCCCCGATGAGCGGCAGCACCGGCAGCAGCCGCGAGAGATTGCCCAGCATGTTGAAGAAATCGTCGCCCGGCCCGAAAATGATCGACGCGCGGAAAATGATCGCCTGCGGGAACGCGCGCCGCACCTCGGCCTCGCCCACCGCCCGCGAATTGGCCGAAAGGCTGGGCGAGGTTTCGGAGGCGCCGATCACCGACATCTGCATCAGGCGCGGCACGCCCGCGGCAGCCGCCGCTTCGGCGACATTGCGCGCGCCCAGCGCATTGATCGCTGAAAAACGCTGCTTGCCCTTCTCGATGCCGGTCGCCGCGAGGTTGACCACAACGTCCGCGCCGCGCACCGCGGCCGCGACCGAATCGCGATTGCGCAGGTTTGCCTGGATCGGCACCACCTGGCCGACGCTACCGAGCGGCTTGACGTGCCCGGCAAGGTCCGGCCGGCGCACCGCGACGCGGATGCGGTAGCCGGCGCGCGCCAGAAGCTGCACCAATTGCGTTCCGACGAACCCCGAGCCCCCAAAGACGGTGACGAGTTGCGGGCGATCCATCGGCGGCTCCGTCGGCATCTGGCTGGCAAGTGGCTCGCTTCTATCGCGAAGGCTTGCGAACTGTCGAGCCGCCGAATTGACAGCCCCCCGGCCATGCCCTAGGAACCGCGGCGCTTATCGGGGCCCCGGTGGCGGAATTGGTAGACGCGCACGGTTCAGGTCCGTGTGACGCAAGTCGTGGAAGTTCGAGTCTTCTCCGGGGCACCAGGCATCCTCCGACATCTCCCGCAGTCGCGAAGGCAGGACCGCGCCGGGATTTGCAACTTTCCCGAGGTCGCGCCTAAGCTGGCGCCGGGAGACGGGCGAGGGGACCACCAAGGTCGATGCAGCGAAATCTGGACGAGCTCGAAGCGCGGCGCGACAAGGCGCGGCTGGGCGGCGGCGACAAGCGCATCGAGGCGCAGCACAAAAAGGGCAAGCTCACCGCGCGCGAGCGGCTCGAGGTGCTGCTCGACCCGGGCTCTTTCGAAGAATACGACATGTTCGTCGTCCACCGGGCGACCGATTTCGGCATGGGCGAGACGGTAATCCCCGGCGACGGCGTGGTCACCGGCTGGGGCACCATCAATGGGCGCATGACCTACGTCTTTTCGCAGGACTTCACCGTCTTCGGCGGGTCGCTCTCCGAAACCCACGCGCAGAAGATCTGCAAGATCATGGACCTTGCGGTCCAGAACGGCGCTCCAGTGATCGGCCTCAACGATTCGGGCGGTGCTCGCATCCAGGAGGGTGTCGCGGCGCTCGGCGGCTATGCCGAGGTGTTCTGGCGCAACGTCCAGGCCTCGGGCGCGGTGCCGCAGATTTCGGTGATCATGGGGCCGACCGCCGGCGGCGCGGTCTATTCACCCGCGATGACCGATTTCATCTACATGGTGCGCGATACGAGCTTCATGTACGTGACCGGGCCGGACGTCGTCAAAACCGTGACCTCCGAGATCGTGACGCACGAAGAGCTCGGCGGCGCCGGTACGCACACCAAGGTCAGTGCCGTCGCCGACGCGGCCTTCGACAACGACATCGAGGCGCTGCTCGAAGTGCGGCGGCTGTTCGATTTCCTGCCGCTCAATGCCAATGTGAAGCCGCCGCGCGTCGCCCCGTTCGACAGCATCGAGCGGCGCGAGGATGCGCTCGATACCATCATCCCCGACAGCGCACAGAAGCCCTACGACATGCGCGAAGTGGTTCTGCGCCTCGCCGACGAGGGCGATTTCCTCGAGCTGCAGAAAGAGCATGCCGGCAACATCCTCACCGGCTTCATCCGCCTCGACGGCGAGACGGTCGGCGTCGTCGCCAACCAGCCGCTGGTGCTGGCCGGCTGCCTCGATATCAATTCATCGAAGAAGGCCGCGCGCTTCATCCGCTTCTGCGACTGTTTCGGCATTCCAATCCTGACGCTGGTCGATGTGCCGGGCTTCCTGCCTGGCACTGCGCAGGAATATGGCGGCATCATCAAGCACGGCGCGAAGCTTCTCTTCGCCTACGCCGAAGCCACCGTGCCCAAGGTCACAGTGATCACCCGCAAGGCCTATGGCGGCGCCTATGACGTGATGGCCTCAAAACACATCCGCGCCGACGTCAACTACGCCTGGCCATCGGCCGAGATCGCCGTGATGGGCGCCAAGGGCGCGACCGAGATCCTCTATCGCGCCGAGCTCAAGGACGCCGCCAAGATCGCCAAGCGCACCGCCGACTACGAAGCCCGCTTCGCCAACCCCTTCGTCGCGGCAGAACGCGGTTTCATCGACGACGTGATTTTGCCGAGGGACACGCGCCGCCGCGTGGCGCGCGCGTTCGCGACGTTGCGGAACAAGAAGGCGACGATTCCGGCGAAGAAGCACGGGAATATTCCATTGTGAGCACAAGGCACGCAGTCGTCTCCCTCCCCCTTGCGGGGAGGGATCAAGGGTGGGGGGAGCCGTGAGCACGGACCTTGCAAGAAAGCTGCGCAGGTCCGCGGGCGAACCAGAGCGGCGCATGTGGGCAGTCCTGCATCCACTCAGGCGCCAAGGTTACAATTTCCGCAGACAGGTCGAGATCGGAGCATATCATGCAGACTTCGCCTGTCGCCGCCCGGCTCTGGTGATAGAGATCGACGGCGAGAGCCACGGCGGCTCCAACGCACAGAGCAATGATGCCGTTCGCGACGACTATTTTGCAGGCCGGGGCTACAAGGTTCTGCGGTTTTGGAACAACGAAGTCATGCACAATCCTGAGGGCGTGTACTTGGCTGTAGCCGCCGCACTTGCCGAGATATCGAGCGTTCTGGCTCCCCCCACCCTTGATCCCTCCCCGCAGAGGGGGAGGGAGTCGACTGCAGGCATACCAGCAGGGAAGGTCTGATGTTCACCTCCCTCCTCATCGCCAATCGCGGGGAGATCGCCTGCCGGGTGATCCGCACCGCCAAGCGGATGGGCCTCCGCACCATCGCGGTCTACTCCGATGCCGATCGCGACGCGCTGCATGTGAAGATGGCGGATGAGGCGGTGCACATCGGCGGCTCCGCCGCGCGCGACTCCTACCTGAGCATCGACCAGATCATCGCCGCCTGCAAGGCGAGCCAGGCCGAGGCGGTCCATCCGGGCTATGGCTTCCTCAGCGAGAACCCCGCCTTCGCCGCCGCGCTCGAGAAGGCCGGCATCATCTTCGTCGGCCCGCCCGTCAAGGCCATCGAGGCGATGGGCGACAAGATCACTTCCAAGAAGCTCGCGGCCGAGGCAGGGGTCACCACCGTGCCCGGCCATATGGGGCTGATCGCCGATGCGGCCGATGCGGTCAAGATCGCCAAGCAGGTCGGCTATCCGGTGATGATCAAGGCGTCGGCCGGCGGCGGCGGCAAGGGCATGCGCATCGCTTACAACGATGCCGAGGCGCGCGAAGGCTTCGAGCGCAGCAAGTCCGAGGCCGCCTCCAGCTTTGGCGACGACCGCATCTTCATCGAGAAATTCGTCACCGAGCCGCGTCACATCGAAATCCAGCTGATTGGCGACCAGCACGGCAACGTGCTCTGGCTCAACGAGCGCGAGTGCTCGATCCAGCGCCGCAACCAGAAGGTGATCGAGGAGGCGCCGTCGCCCTTTCTCGATGCCAAGACCCGCAAGGCGATGGGTGAGCAGGCCGTCGCGCTCGCCAGGGCCGTCGGCTATTTCTCGGCTGGCACGGTCGAGTTCATCGTCGACGGCAAGCGCAATTTCTACTTCCTCGAAATGAACACGCGGCTCCAGGTCGAGCATCCGGTGACCGAGCTCACCACCGGCCTCGATCTCGTCGAGCTGATGCTGCGCGTCGCCGCCGGCGAAAAGCTGCCGCTCAAGCAGAAGGACGTTCCACTCAACGGCTGGGCGATCGAGAGCCGCCTCTATGCCGAGGACCCCTATCGCAACTTCCTGCCCTCGACCGGTCGGTTGACGCAGTACAGCCCGCCGCGCGAGCTGCAGAGCCCGCCGCACAGCTACGCGGTGCGCAACGATACCGGCGTCTATGAGGGCGGCGAGATCTCGACCTGGTACGACCCGATGATCGCCAAACTCTGCACCTGGGCGCCGACGCGCGAGGCCGCGATCGGCGCCATGCAGATGGCGCTCGACCAGTTCGAGGTCGAGGGCGTCGGCAACAACATCCCGTTCCTCAGCGCCGTGATGGGCCAGAAGCGCTTTCGCGGGGGCCGGCTCACCACCGGCTATATCGGCGAGGAATTCCCCGACGGCTTTGCCGGCGTCGCGCTGGACGAGGTGTCGTTGCGGCGGCTCGCGGCGCTCGCCTGCTGTTCGGCTTACGCGATCGATGCGCGGCTCCATCCCAGCACGCCGGCGCAACGCGCCGCCCTGATCGGCGATCGTCGCTGGGACTTTTCGGTGCGCGCCGATGGCGTCGAATACTGGCTCACCGAGCCCGACGGCACCAAGCTTCTGGTCGAGACCGGCTGGAAGCCGGGCATGACGCTCGCCAGCGCCCGGCTCGACGGTCAGCTCCATCATGTGAAGCTGAGCCGCGTCACCGGCGGCTTCCGCCTGCGCTGGCGCGGCGCGGATATCGTCGCGCGTGTGCTGCTGCCGGCGGTCGCGGACCTGATGCCGCTCATGCCGGTCAAGCTGCCGCCCGATTTGAGCCGCTACCTGCTCTGCCCGATGCCGGGGCAGGTGGTGCGCATCGACGTCAAGGCCGGCGAGGTGGTCGAGGCCGGCCAGCCGCTCGCTATCGTCGAGGCGATGAAGATGGAAAATGTGCTCAAGGCCGAGCGCCGCGCGCGGGTGAGCAAAATCGCGGTGAAGGCCGGGGCGGTGCTCGCGGTAGACGAAGTGATCCTCGAATTCGAGGCGGTGTGACCATGGTTTCCGGACTCGAGCTCAAATCGCTGATTGGCGCCGATGGCACGTTGCGGTTGTCCCTCGAGGACCGCGCGCTGCCCGATCCCGGGCCGGGCGAGGTCGTCATCCGCGTCGAGGGCGCCCCGATCAATCCGACCGACCACTTTCAGATGACCGGGCCGGCGGACCTGTCGACCCTGCAGCGCGAAGGCAGCGCCGACCGCCCGGTGTTGACCGCCAAGGTCCACGACGCCGCGCTCGCCTCGGTGAAGCAGCGGCTCGACCAGCCGCGCCCCGTGGGCAGCGAAGGCGCCGGCACGGTCGTCGCGGCGGGAGCAGAGGCGCGGGCGCTCCTCGGCAAGCGCGTCGCCGTCAACGCCGGCGGCATGTATGCGCAATATCGGCTGCTGCCGGCGTCGGCCTGCCTCGTGCTGCCCGACGATGTGACCTCGGCCGAGGGTGCGGCGGTGTTCATCAATCCGCTGACCGCGCTCGCCTTCGTCGAGACCATGCGCATGGAGGGCTTCACCGGCCTCGTCCACGCCGCGGCGGCCTCCAATCTCGGGCAGATGCTGGTCAAGCTCTGCCGCGCCGAGGCCATCCCGCTGGTCAACATCGTGCGCCGAGACGAGCAGGTGGCGCTGCTCAAGGGTCTCGGCGCGACCCAAATCGTCAACAGCTCAAGCCCGAGCTTCGAGGCGGACCTCGCGCACGCCGTCGCCGAGACCAGCGCCTATCTTGCTTTCGATCCGACCGGCGGCGGCAAGCTCGCAAGCCAGATCCTAGGCGCCATGGAAGCGGCCGCTGCGGCGGCGAGCACCTCCTACCAGGTCTACGGCACCAGCGTGCCCAAGAAGGTCTACATCTATGGCGGCCTCGAGCGCGGTCCGACGTTGCTGGAACGCCGTTATGGCTTCGCCTGGGACGTCGGCGGCTGGCTGCTGTTCCCCTTCATGCAGAAAATCGGCCCCGAATCCGCGGCCCGGCTGCGCCAGCACGTGCTCAGGGACATCAAGACGATCTTTGCGAGCAGCTACTCCCGCACCATCGGCCTGCGCGAGATGCTCGACCCCGAAATCTTCCGCGCCTACACGGCGCGCGCGACGGGCGAAAAAATGCTGGTCGACCCGACCCGCGACGGCCCGGCATGACCCCTCGGCCCGCGACCTTCGCCGATTGGGAGAAGCTCGCCGCGCGAGAGCTCAAGGACACCCCGGTCGTAAGCCTCGATCGCGACTATGGTGGGCTCCCGGTCAAGCCCGCCTACTTCGCGGACGATGTTGCCGATCCGGGTCTGCCCGGCGCCGAGCCCTTCACCCGTGGCGTGCGCGCCACGATGTATGCCAACCGTCCGTGGACGATCCGGCAGTACGCGGGCTTCTCGACCGCCCGCGAGTCCAACGCCTTCTACCGGCAGAACCTTGCAGCCGGGCAAAAGGGCCTGAGCGTTGCCTTCGATCTCGCGACCCATCGCGGCTACGACAGCGACCATCCGCGGGTGAAGGGCGATGTCGGCAAGGCGGGCGTCGCGATCGACAGCGTCGAGGACATGAAGCTCCTCTTCGACGGCATTCCGCTCGACAAGATGAGCGTGTCGATGACCATGAACGGTGCCGTGCTGCCGGTGCTCGCCATGTTCATCGTCGCGGCGGAAGAGCAGGGGGTCAGGCAGGATCAGCTCGACGGCACCATTCAGAACGACATTCTAAAAGAATTCATGGTGCGCAACACCTACATCTATCCGCCCGAGCCGAGCATGCGCATCGTCGGCGACATCATCGCCTACACCGCCGAGCACATGCCGAAGTTCAATTCGATCTCGATTTCGGGCTACCACATGCACGAGGCCGGGGCGACCGCGGTGCAGGAGCTGGCCTACACCCTCGCCGACGGACGCGAATACGTGCGCGCCGCGCAGGCGCGCGGCCTCGATATCGACGCCTTCGCCGGCCGGCTGAGCTTCTTTTTCGGCATCGGCATGAATCTCTTCCTCGAAATCGCCAAGCTCCGTGCGGCGCGCACGCTGTGGAGCGGGATCATGAGCGATCTCGGCGCGCGCGACCCGCGCTCGAAGATTCTGCGCACCCACTGCCAGACCTCCGGCGTCAGCCTTACCGAGCAGGATCCGCACAACAACATCGTGCGCACCACCATCGAAGCGCTCGCCGCGGCGCTCGGGGGCACGCAGTCGCTCCACACCAATTCGTTCGACGAGGCGATCGCGTTGCCCACCGAGCAGTCGGCGCGCATCGCCCGCAACACCCAGCTGATCCTGCAGCACGAGAGCCGCATCACCGACGTCGTCGATCCGCTCGGCGGCTCGTACTACATCGAGGCGCTCACCAAGGAGCTGGTGGAGAGGGCCTCGGCGCTGATGGCCGAAGTCGAGGCTGCCGGCGGCATGACCCATGCCGTGCAGACCGGTGGTCCGAAGGCCGAGATCGAGAAGGCCGCCGCGCAGCGCCAGGCGCGCGTCGATCGCGGCGAGGACGTGATCGTCGGCGTCAACCGCTACCGGCTCGAAAACGAACCGGCCGTGCCGTTCCGCGAGGTCGACAACGCCAGGGTGCGCGAGGAGCAGATCGCGCGCCTCGTCGAGCTGCGCCGAACCCGCGACAGCGCCCGCGTCCGTGCGGCGCTCGATACGCTGGGCAAAGCGGCACTGACCGGCGGGAACCTCCTCGCCGCGAGCATCGAAGCGGCGCGCACGCGCGCCACCCTGGGCGAGATTTCGTCGGCGCTCGAGGTGCATTTCGGCCGCCACATGGCGGTCAGCACCCTGATCTCCGGCGTTTACGCGCAGAGCTACGAGGGCGATCCGCAATATGCGCAGATGCAGGCGCGGCTCGCGGCGTTCCGCGCTGCGAACGGCCGCACGCCCTCGATCTTCATCGCCAAGATGGGACAGGATGGGCACGACCGCGGCGCCAAGGTGATCGCGACCGCCTTCGCCGATCTCGGCTTCACCGTGCATATCGGCGAGCTGTTCGAGACCGCCCCCGAGGTCGCTGCGCATGTCGGCGAGCTGAGGGTCGATTCGGTCGGCGTCAGCTCGCTCGCTGCCGGCCACAAGACTCTCGTTCCAGAGCTGATCGCCGAGCTCCACGACAAGGGACTCGGCGACGTCACCGTCATCGTCGGTGGCGTGATCCCGCCCGAAGATTACGGCTTCCTCCGCGATGCCGGCGTCGCCGAAATCTTCGGCCCCGGCACCAATGTGCTCGAAGCCGCCGCCGCCGTGCTCGACCGCATCGAGGGGAGGCTGAGCAATCGATGACGACGCTCAATTTCCTCGGACCGACTGGGAAGTATTCGCTTACCTTCGAGGCCACTGAAGACGCTTCGGTGAGCGTGCGCTTCGGAAAAGTGAGCTTAAGCTGGTCGATCGAGGTCGCCGATGGGACCGGCGTTGTGTCGGGTGTGACGCGCGGAGCCAAGACACTCTGGGGTGATGAGTACTGGTTTGAGGTCGAACCTCATCATCCAGCTCGCATCAGCTATTGGGGCGAAAACGGCTACTCGCGCACAGACAAAGAAGTACCGCCGTGATCGGCCGCCTCAACCACGTCGCCATCGTCGTCCCCGACCTCGCCGCCGCGTCCGCAAGGTACCGCGACCTCTTCGGCGCCGATGTCGGCTCGCCGCAGAAGCTGCCCGAGCACGGCGTCACCGTCGTCTTCGTCCAGCTGCCCAACACCAAGCTCGAGCTGATGACCCCGCTCGGCGACACCTCGCCGGTCGCGAAGTTCCTCGCCGATCATCCCAATGGCGGCATGCACCACGTCTGTTTCGAGGTTCCCAATCTCGCCGAAGCGGCCCACACGCTCACCGCCGGCGGGGCCCGCATCCTCGGCGACGGCACCCCGAAAATCGGCGCCCACGGCCTGCCGGTGCTGTTCCTTCACCCCAGGGACTTCGACGGCACTCTGATCGAGCTCGAACAGGTCCGGCCCGCCTGACGCCCCGCACCCGCCCTGCACAAATCCGCTTGCTCAGCGGCTTGGGCGTGCTACGGTTTTTCCAATTGGTCAAAAAACGGGGCGTTCGACGGCTTGACCGACAGACTCTTCAGGGGATGCATCCTGGGTGCGTTTCGGCCATGAGCGTCGTCTCCGCCCGAAACCTCGGCCTCACCTTCCGCACCAATGACGGCGACGTCGTTGCGTTGACCGACGTCAGCCTCGATATCGAGGCCGGCGAGTTCGTCTCCTTCATCGGCCCGTCCGGCTGCGGCAAGACGACATTCCTGCGCGTCATCGCCGACCTCGAGCAGCCGACCGCCGGCAGCATTTCCATCAACGGCATGACCCCGGCCGCCGCCCGCCAGAGCCGCGCCTACGGTTATGTGTTCCAGGCGCCGGCGCTGTTCCCGTGGCGCACGATCGAAAAGAACGTCGCGCTGCCGCTCGAGATCATGGGCTACGCCCAGGCCGACCGGAAGACGCGCATCGCCCGCACCCTGGAGCTCGTCAACCTCACCGGCTTCGAGCGCAAATTCCCCTGGCAGCTTTCGGGCGGCATGCAGCAGCGCGCTTCGATCGCCCGCGCGCTCGCGTTCGATGCCGACCTGCTGCTGATGGACGAGCCGTTCGGCGCGCTCGACGAGATCGTGCGCGACCATCTCAATTCCGAACTCCTGAAGCTTTTTGCCGCGACCAAAAAGACCATCGCCTTCGTCACCCATTCGATCCCCGAAGCGGTGTACCTCTCGACCAAGATCGTGGTGATGAGCCCGCGGCCGGGCCGGATCACCGACATCATCACCTCGACCCTTCCGATGGAGCGGCCGCTCGATATCCGCGAGACCCCCGAATTCCTCGCAATCGCGCACCGCGTCCGCGAGGGCCTGCGCGCCGGACACAGCTATGAGGATTAGGTGACCGCCGCGATCGACGCAGCCATCGAGCCGGCCGGCACCTGGGCGCGGATGCGGACCGGACGCACCGTTCCCGTCCTCACCTTCGTCGTCGTCATCCTCATCGTCTGGTATGTCGCGGCGATCCTCGCCAACGGTGTCCAGGCGCAGCTGTTCTTCTCCAACGCCAAGGTCACGCCCGACCCGCTGCAATATATCCTCGCGACCTGGGCCGAGCAGCGGCCGGTCGTGCCGGCGCCGCATCAGGTGGTGGTCGATTTCATCAACTCGACGCTGTTTGCCGATCCGACCACCAACCGCAGCCTCATCTATCACGCCTGGGCGACGCTCGCCCCGACGCTGCTCGGCTTTATCATCGGCACGCTGCTCGGCGTCCTGCTCGCCGCCGCGATCGTCCACGTGCGCTCGCTCGACAAGAGCCTGATGCCCTGGATCATCACGTCGCAGACCGTGCCGATCCTCGCCATCGCGCCGATGATCATCGTCGTCCTCGGGTCGGTCGGCCTGACCGGCGTGCTCCCCAAGGCGGTGATCTCGACCTATCTGTCGTTCTTCCCGGTCACCGTCGGCATGGTGAAAGGCTTCCGCTCGCCCCTGCCGATCCACCTAGACCTCATGCGCACCTATAGTGCGAGCAAATGGCAGGTGTTCTGGAAGCTGCGCTTTCCCGCCGCCATGCCTTTCCTCTTCATCTCGATGCGCATCGCCATTGCCGCGAGCCTCGTCGGCGCCATCGTCGGCGAGCTGCCGACCGGCGCCCCCGCCGGGCTCGGTATGCGCATGCTCGGCGGCTCCTATTACGGCCAGACCATCATCATCTGGTCGGCGCTGTTCGCTGCAGCGATCGTCGCCGCCGCGCTCGTCGGCCTCGTTGGCCTCACTGACCGCGTCGTCTCCCGGCGCATGGGGGCAAGGCCATGACCCGCGCGCCGCTCCCCTGGCAGGCCTGGCTGGTGTTTATCGCGCTGCTCGGCGCGATCGCCCTGCCGCTGACCCGCGACGGCACCGTGCATCTCTGGCAGGCCCCGAGCGGCGTTCTGGTCGCGATTGTCATGCTCGGCGCGGCGATCGCTGCTCTCGCCCGGCGGAATGGCTGGGTCGCCGACGTCGTCCTCTTCGTCGCCGCGCATCTGGGCGCAGCTGAGGCGCTCTCGCTGCTGGGCGTGACCGGCGGCAAGGCGTCGTGGGGCTTCTGGATGCTGACCCTAGCCGCCTGGTTGCTTGCCTGGCTGCTGGTGTCGCGCCTCTCGGCCTATTCGCCGCGCGCGGCGGCCTTGCGCTGGGCCCTCAACCTGCTCGTGCCGCTGCTGTTCGGCGTCTGGCTCCTGCTGCTCTGGCAGATCGTCGTCGTCGGCGCCGGCGTGCCCCAGGTCTTGCTTCCGCCGCCCAGCTCCATCTGGCTGAAGCTGGTCGCCGATCCGGCGCAGGTCTGGGCCGACTTCACCCAGACCTTCCTCAAATCTGTGTTGATCGGCTACGTCGCCGGCTGCGGACTCGGCTTCCTCGTCGCGCTGATCGCTGATCGATTCGCCTTCGCCCGCCGTGGCCTGTTGCCGATCGGCAGCTTCGTGTCGGCGCTCCCGCTCGTCGGCATCGCGCCCATCCTCGTGATGTGGTTCGGCTTCGACTGGCCATCCAAGGCCGCCGTCGTCGTCGTCATGACCTTCTTTCCGATGCTCGTGAACACGGTCGCCGGCCTCAACGCGTCCGACAACATCGACCGCGACCTCATGCGCACCTACGCTTCGAGCTACCGGCAGTCGCTGCTCAAGCTCCGCCTGCCGGCGGCGCTGCCCTTCATCTTCAATGCCCTCAAGATCAACTCGACTCTCGCCCTGATCGGGGCCATCGTCGCCGAATTCTTCGGCACGCCGATCGTCGGAATGGGGTTCCGCATCAACATCGCCGATGGGCGGCTCGAGGTGGATCTGGTTTGGGCGGTTATCGCGGTGGCGGCCGTCGCCGGCTCCGCGTTCTACGGGATCGTCGCGCTTATCGAGCGCTACGCGACCCACTGGCACCCGTCTTTTCGTCAGACTTGAACAGGAAGGAAACGACAATGAAGAAACTTGCTCTGATCAGCGCGATGGCTGTCGCCGTCGCGATGCTCGCCGGCTCGGCCAATGCCGCCGATCCGCTGAAGCTGCAGCTCAAATGGTCGGCCGACGCGCAGTTCGCCGGCTACTACGTCGCCGCCGCCAAGGGCTTCTACAAGGACGCCAACCTCGACGTGACCATTCTGCCGGGCGGCCCCAACGTTGCCCCCGAGCAGGTGATCGCCGGCGGTGGCGCCGACGTGATCGTCGACTGGATGGCCGCCGCGCTCGTGGCTCGCGAGAAGGGCGTGCCCCTGGTCAACATCGCCCAGCCCTTCGTCAAGGGCGGCCTGCAGCTCACCTGCTGGAAGTCGAGCAACGTCGCGACGCCCGCCGACCTCAAGGGTAAGACCCTCGGCGTCTGGTTCTACGGCAACGAGTATCCGTTCTTCGCCTACATGTCGAAGCTCGGCATCAAGGCGACGGGCGACAACCCGGACGTCAAGGTGTTGCAGCAGGCGTTCAACGTCGACCCGCTGCTCCAGCACCAGGCCGACTGCATCTCGACCATGAGCTACAACGAGTATCTGCAGATCCTCGAATCCGGCGTGAAGGCCGACGATCTCGTCGTCTTCAAATATGCCGACCAGGGCGCCGCCATGCTCGAGGACGGCCTCTACACCACTGAGGACAAGCTCAAGGATCCGGCCTGGCAGGATCGCCTCGCCCGCTTCGTGAAGGCCTCGATGCAGGGCTGGGACTACGCCCAGAAGAACCCGGCCGAAGCGGTCAAGATCGTCGAGAGCAACGACCCGACCGGCGCCATCAGCGACGCCCACGAGACCGGCATGATGGCCGAGATCAACAAGCTCACCGCCGGCTCGACCGGCGCGCTCGATCCGGCCGCCTACAAGACCACGGTCGATATGCTGCTGGCCCAGAAGATCATCACCGCCGAGCCGACCGGTGCCTTCACCAACGACATCACCACCGCCGCGATGAAGTAATCCGGGCCACGGTGTGACGTTCGGAGGCGGGCGCAAGCCCGCCTCTTTTTATTTGCCGCAGCGGACGCCGCGCAGCCGGCATCCGCTCTCCTCTCGACAACTCATCGGCCGAGCCGGTCCGACCAAGGTCGAGGATTGCCAAACCAGCGCCAGCGTGTCACAACAACTGGGAAAAGCTTTTCCCAAATTGCGCACGTTCGACCGGCTGAAGGTCGCGGCGCGACCAGGAAAAGCTTTTCCCACGCCGACAGCGTGGCTAACGGGAGGAGAATCCATGACACTGTCTAAATTGACCAAACTCGCCGGCGCCGCGAGCCTGCTGCTGATCGGCGCAACCGGTATGGCCATGGCCGCCGATCCGATGGGCGTCGATGACGGCACCCAGCTGACCCTGTGGACGCGCGCTGCCACGCAGGCCCGCGTCGACCAGCTGGTCCAGGCCTATAACGCATCGCACAAGAACCACGTCACCGCGAACTATGTGGTCACCGACGACTACACCACCAAGGTCGGCGCTGCCGCGGCGGCGAACGGCCTGCCGGACCTGTTCTCGGCCGACGTCGTGTTCATGCCGAACTGGACCTCGGCCGGCCTGTTCCAGGACATCACCGATCGCATCAACGCGATGCCGGGCATCGACAAGGTTGCCCAGGCCGGCATCAATGTCGCCACCTGGCAGGGAAAGAAGTACGGCATGCCGTTCATTGCCGACCTCTCGGTCTGGATGTGGAACAAGAAGCTGTTCAAGCAGGCTGGTCTCGATCCGGACAAGGGACCGGCCACGCTCGTTGAATTCGCGGCCGATGCCCGCGCCGTCGCCAAGCTCGGCGGCGACATCCATGGCACCTACTGGGGTGGCAACTGCGGTGGCTGCGACGTGTTCACCTGGTTCCCGATCGCCTGGGCTGACGGCTCGGACATCCTGAACGCCGACGGCACGGCCTCGACCGCGAACAGCGACGAGTGGAAGGCGATCTACAAGATCTTCCACGACATGGCGGCTGATGGCACGGCGCTGATGCCCGACACCAAGAACGAGACCGGCGCCACCTGGACCGCGCTCTTCGCCAAGGGCGTGATCGGCGTGCAGCCGATGCCGGCGACGCAAATATCGGCTCTCGTTGGAACGGGCCTCGCGGACGCAGACATCGGCGTGACGCCGATTGCCGGCATCAAGGGCGGGCAGTCGACTTTCGTCGGCGGTGACGACATCGGCATTTCGCGCGACAGCAAGAAGGCCGACGCCGCCTGGAACTTCATCACGTGGGTCCAGAGCGACGCTGCGCAGATCGAAGTGGTGGCCAAGAGCGGCAACGTGCTGACCCGCACCGACCTCTCGGTCAACAAGTACATCACTGATCCGCGCGTGCAGCTGTTCAACACGATCGGCGCCAAGGGCAAGACCCCGCTCGCCAAGAACTTCGGCTCGACGTTCAACGACCCGCAGGGGCCGTGGGTAAAGCTGATGCAGGACGTGGTGTTCGGCGACGGCACCCAGCTCGACGCCGATACCAAGGCGATCAACGACTCGCTCGCCCAGTAAGCGGTATACGATGGGCGCGGGTCCTCCCTCCATGGGAGGCCTGCGCCCATCGACCCAACGAGCCCTGCCATGGCCAGTCTTTCGACAGCATCCGAAGCGACCCCGAGTGGCGTGGCGCATCGCGCCCGCTTCGTCCTGCGGCGGCAATTGGTGGGCTTTGCTTACACCATCCCGACGATCGTCCTTGTGGTCGTCCTGTTCGTAACCCCGCTGCTGCTCGTCGTACGGATGTCGCTCAGCAACTGGCCGCTGCTGACCGGCGCGGGCAAATGGAATTTTCCCAAGAACTTCGTTTCAATCGCGGGCAACCAGCTGTTCTGGCCGGCGGTGTGGTTCACCGTCGAATACACCGTGCTCGTCACCATTCTCCTGCTCGGCTTCGGCCTCGGCCTTGCTCTCTTGGTGCAGGCGCAGAGCCGTTGGGTCGGCCTGTTGCGGACAGTGTTTCTGTTGCCGGTTTCCCTTGGGCTCGCGGCCGCTTCGCTCCTCGCCTACGGCTTCTTCTCGCCCAATATCGGACCGATCGACCAGGCCCTCGAGGCGATGGGCGCGGGCCACGGCGCCATCCTGTTCCTCGGCACGCCGCTCAACGCGCTGTTGTCGACGAGCTTTCTCGTCGTCTGGAAATATGCCGGCTTCTACATGCTGATCCTGCTGGTGGGGCTGCAGGAGATTCCCGACGATCTCTATGAGGCCGCCTCGCTCGACGGCGCAACCTGGTGGCAGAGCTTCCGGCACGTGACGTTCCCGCTGCTCAGGCCCTCGCTGTCGTTGGCGACGATCCTGTGCGTCACCGGCTCGCTGCTTGCCTTCGACCAGTTCTTCGTCCTGACCAAGGGGGCGCCCAACAACTCGACGGTGACGGTCGTGCAGGTGATCTACCGCGAGGCCTTCCAGCGACAGAACCTCGGCACGGCGGCGGCTCTGTCGCTGATCGTGCTCTTGGTGCTGGTGCTCATCAACGCCTTGCAACTGCGGTTCCTCGGCGGAAGGAGGGACTGACGATGGCCGACCTCGCAGCACGAACCACCGGGACCGGCTTTGGGCGCACGTCGTACTACGTGCTCACCGGCGGCCTTGCGATCATCTTCCTGTTTCCGCTCGCCTGGAGCGTCGTCACCTCGGTCAGCCCGCAGGCGATGACCGGGCAGGCGCAAGGTTACGGTTTCGGCAACTACACGACGCTGTGGACCTTCCCGCCCGGGCTGCCGACGCTGGTGGTCAACAGCACGAGCCTGTCGATCATGACCGTCGTCATCACCCTGGCGATCTCGACCCTCGGCGGCTACGCCTTCGCGCGCTTCAAGTTCTGGGGCAAGGACGCACTGTTCCTCTTGACCCTGTCGATCCTGATGGTGCCGGGCGCGACGCTGCTCATCCCGCTCTATGTCATGTTGACGGCGCTTGGCCTCGCCAACTCGCTGCTCGGCGTCGCGCTGATCGTGTCGGTGTTCCAGCTGCCGTTCGCGACCTACATGATGCGCATCTCGTTCGAAGCGATCCCCCGCGATCTCGAGGAGTCGGCGCTGATTGACGGTTGCGGCACGTTCGATGTGCTGTGGCGGATCATGCTGCCGGCAGTGGTGCCGGGACTGGTGACCGTCGGGCTGTTCGCCTTCCTCGCAGCGTGGAACGAGTTCTTCGTGCCCCTGATCATGCTGACCGATCCAACGCAGCAGACGCTGCCGGTGGCGGTCGCCAACCTCAGGCAGCAGACCATGGGCGTCATCGACTACGGCGCAACCGAAGCCGGCGTCGTGGTGATGGCGGTCCCTTGCGTGATCCTCTTCCTGCTGCTGCAGCGCTACTACGTGCGCGGTTTCATGTCGGGCGCGATCAAGGGCTGAGCAATGGCACGGCTCCCGACCACCACCGGCTCTCCCAACCACAAGGTCGCGACCATTCGCGACGTGGCGCGCATCGCCGGCGTGTCGATCGGCACGGCGTCCAAGGCGCTCAACGAGAACGGCCGCCTGACCGCCGAAACGCGCGCCAAGGTCCTCGCTGCGGCGCGCAAGATCGGCTATCGCCCCAACGACTTGGCGCTCAGCCTCCATCGCACGCGCTCGATGACGGTCGGCATCATCTCGTCGGACTCCTTCGGTCGGTTCACGCTCCCCATCGTCGAAGCCCTCGAGCAGCAGCTCGGCGACGAGGGCATCGCAATCTTCATGTGCAACGCCACCGACGATCCGGCGCGTGAACGTCAGCACGTCGACCAGTTGCTGGGCAAGCGCATCGACGGCCTGGTGGTGACGAGCCGCCGCGCCGACGAACGCCCACCCGTTGGGCCGCTGCCGGCCGGCATGCCGGTGATCTACGTCTACACCCGCCCCGACGATCACAGCGCCCTCTCGCTCATTCCCGATGACGAAGGCGGCGCCCGCCTTGCGGTGGAGCACCTCTTGGCCCTCGGTCGCCGGCGCATTGCGCACATCACGGGGCCGGAGCGGTTCGAGGCCGTGCGCCTCCGCAGCGAAGGCTATCGCGCCGCGCTCCATGCCGCCGGCCTCAAGCCGGACCCCGCCTATTACGTCTCCGGCAGCTGGTCCGAGCAGTGCGGTCGGCAGGCCGTTGCCCGCCTGTTCGACGGCAAGCTCGAGGCACCCGACGCAATCTTCTGCGGCAATGACCAGATCGCGCGCGGCGCCGCCGATGCGCTGCGCGAGCGCGGCATCGACGTACCCGGGGAAGTCGCGATCGTCGGCTTCGACAACTGGAACATCATGACAGAAGCGGCGCGTCCGCCGCTCTCGAGCGTCGACATGAACCTGAGCGAGCTCGGGCGCGAGGCCGGTCGCATGTTGCTCGCCATGATCGGCGGCGCGCGCGACAGCGGTACCCGCCGTCTGCCCTGCACCCTCGTCGTCCGGGACTCGTCCCGTCCCAGCGCCCCTTGAACGGCCGGAGATCGCCTTGTCGCAATATACCCCGCTTCGCTTCGTCAACGTCCGGCTCGAGGGCGACTTCTGGAAGGAGCGGCTCGAGACCGTGCTGGCCACCACCATCCCCAGCCAGCACAAAAAGCTCAGCGAATATGGCTATCTCAGCTCGCTGAAGCTGCCGCAGCCGCCGCCCCCGCTGCGCTTTCCGCGGCACGCCAACGGCTTCACCGTCCAGGTCTTCTGGGACTCCGACATCGGCAAATGGATCGAGGCGGCGAGCTACGCGCTGTCGCATCGCCGCGACGCCGCGATCGAGGCGCAGATCGAAGCCATCGTCGACGATTTCGAAAAGGCCCAGGCGCCCGACGGCTATCTCAATTGCTGGTATCTCGACCGCGAGCCCAAGAACCGCTGGACCAATCTGCGCGACAACCACGAGCTCTACAACGCCGGTCACATGCTCGAGGGTGCCATCGCCTATTTCGAGACCACCGGTCGCCGCCGCTGGCTCGACATCATGGAGCGCTACGTCGACCTCATCGGCCGTACCTTCGGCCCGGGACCGGACCAGCGCCACGGCTATTGCGGACATCCCGAGATCGAGCTCGCGCTGATGAAGCTTTATCGGCTCACCGGCAACAAGAAGCATCTCGATCTCGCCGCCTATTTCATCAACGAGCGCGGCCAGCACCCGCCGCATTATTTCGATGTCGAGAAGGCCGAGCGCGAGCGCCGCGGGCTTTTCGAGCAGCGCTACGTCTATCCCAATTACGAATACAGCCAGTCGCATCGCCCGGTTCGCGAGCAGGACAAGGTCGTCGGCCACGCCGTGCGCGCCATGTATCTTTATTCCGGCATGGCCGATCTCGCCTTCGAGACCGGCGATCCGGCGCTGAAGCAGACGCTCGAAACGCTGTGGACCGACGTGATGGCGACCAAGATGTACGTCACCGCCGGCCTCGGCCCGTCGGCCCACAATGAGGGCTTCACCTTCGACTACGACCTGCCCAACCAGACCGCTTACGCCGAAACCTGCGCCTCGGTCGCCTTGATCTTCTGGGCGCAGCGCATGCTGCATCTCGATCTCGACGGCAAATACGCCGATATCCTCGAGCTCGCGCTGTTCAATGGCGCACTGTCGGGGCTCAGCCGCGACGGCGAGCATTATTTCTATGCCAACCCGCTCGAGAGCAACGGTTCGGCCGAGCGCTGGGCCTGGCACACCTGCCCCTGCTGCACCATGAACGTCAGCCGGCTGGTGTCGTCGGTCGGTGGCTACTTCCTCTCGACCGCCGCCGATGGAATAGCGTTCCACCTTTACGGCGGCATCTCGAGCGAGGTCAGCGTCGGCGAGGTGCGCGTTGGCGTGCGCGAAACCTCGACCTATCCCTGGCATGGCGATGTCGCGATCGCCATCGACCCCGAGACGCCCTCCGCCTTCGATGTGAAGCTGCGCATCCCCGGCTGGTGCGAAGCCTGGTCGCTCAAGGTCAACGGCGCGACCGTCACGGCGGCGGTGCTCAACGGCTACGCCACCCTCAATCGCACCTGGCGACGCGGCGACAAGCTCGAGCTCAAGCTCGAAATGCCGGCCGAACGGCTCTACGCGCATCCCGCGGTCATCACCGACGCCGGTCGAGTCGCGCTCAAGCGCGGGCCGCTGGTCTATTGCATCGAGGAGACCGACAATCCCGGCGGTATCGTGCAGCGCCTGAAGATCGGCCGCGACGCCCAGCTCGAAGCCAAACCGCGCCCCGACCTGTTTTCCGGCATCGTCACCCTCAGCGCGTCCGGCACCGCCATTTCCGACGACAGCTGGACGTCGCTTTATCGCACCTCCCGGTCGCGCGAAGAGCCGGCCGTCCTCACCGCCGTCCCCTACTACCTCTGGGCCAATCGTGGAAAAGGCTCGATGGTCGTCTGGGTGCCGGAGGCGTAGGGCGGCCGGAGCGCCGTTCAAGAGCCATCTCGCGAAGCGCTCTCCCTCTCGTGCATGGCAAGTGAGGACCTGCTAACCTACATCCTGCAGGCAAAACACGGAGGGACCACATGGCAAGGACCGAACGGGCCATTCTCGCAGGCGGCTGCTTCTGGGGCGTCCAAGATCTGCTGCGCAAGATGCCGGGCGTGATTTCGACCCGCACCGGCTATTCCGGCGGCGACGTGCCCAACGCCACCTATCGCAATCACGGCAGCCACGCCGAGGCCGTCGAGATCGTCTTCGATCCCGACAAGATGAGCTATCGCAAGCTGCTGGAGTTTTTCTTCCAGATCCACGATCCGTCGACCAAGAACCGCCAGGGCAACGACATTGGCGCCTCGTACCGCTCGGCGATCTTCTATCTCTCTCCTGAGCAGAAGGCGGTCGCCGAGGACACTATCGCCGACGTCGACGCGTCGGGCCTCTGGCCCGGCAAGGTGGTGACCACGGTCACGCCCGCCGGCCCGTTCTGGCAGGCCGAGCCCGAGCATCAGGATTATCTGCTGCACTATCCAAACGGCTATACCTGCCACTTCGCGCGGCCCAATTGGGTGCTGCCCAAGCGCGCGACCGCCGCGGCCGAGTAGGCTCCGCGGCAGCAGGACAGGAAAAGGGGCGCCGCTTGCGCCCCTTTTTGTTCGATCAGGTGGCTGAGTTCAGCTTGGTGCTGATCCGGCCGAACAGATCCGACAGGCTGCCACCGAGCGTGGTGGCGGCAGCGATAATTCCCACCGCGATCAGGGCAGCAATCAGCCCGTATTCGATCGCAGTCGCACCGGAATCATCCCGCAGGAAGCGAGAAAAAGTATTCATGGTGATAGGCCCCTAGGAGTGACGCTGACCTCTTCCGCAAGATTACGGAGGCCGACTTGACGCTGCGCGCACTCTGTTGGCGCGCCATTAGCATTCGCCCCCAAATTTGCTTGAATTCTATTGATGAGTATCTTCACTATCTGGCGATCAGGTCGCGGTTTGCGTTCGGGCGACCGGCCTTTCCAATGCCAAGATGCTATGGCACACAGGCACTTGCTTGCGAGATAGGGGGCCTTCTGTGACCACGCGGCTGCACCGGGGCGACCTGCCGGACCTTTCGCGCTACGGCAAAGAAGTCGCGATCGACACCGAAACCATGGGGCTCGATCCGCGCCGCGACCGGCTGTGCGTCGTGCAACTCTCGCCCGGCGACGGCAGTGCCGATGTCGTCCAGATTCCGCAGGATGTGCGCGAGGCGCCCAACCTGGTGGCGCTGCTGACCGATCCCAACCGCACCAAGATCTTCCACTACGCGCGCTTCGATATCGCCGTGCTCAAGCACCGCTTCGGCGTCGTCACCGGGCCGATCTGGTGCACCAAGATCGCGAGCCGCCTCGTCCGCACCTATACCGATCGCCACGGCCTCAAGGACCTGGTGCGCGAGTTCCTCAACATCGACATGAGCAAGCAGCAGCAGAGCTCCGACTGGGGCGCCGACAAGATCACCGAGGCGCAGCTCGAATACGCCGCGTCCGACGTGCTCTATTTGCACGATCTGAAGCGCCACCTCGATCGCATGCTCAAGCGCGAGGGCCGGACCGAGCTCGCCGAGACCTGCTTCCGCTTCCTGCCGGCCCGCATCGAGCTTGATCTCCTGGGCTGGGACGAAGTGGACATCTTCGCGCATTCCTGATGGCATTGACGCGCACTGACAGCGCCGAGCAGCGCGAGGCGATCCTTTCGGGCCTCCTCGCCCGCAATCGCATCGTCGCCGTGCTGCGCGTGCTGGTGCCGGCCGCCGGCGTCGCCGCATTCCTCGTGCTGGTCGCCCAGATCTACGCCGCCAACACCCTGCGCCAGTATGGCGTCTCGGGCATTCGCATCGATCGCGGCTCGCTCGTCGTCGACACCCCCGATTATGCCGGCGTCGACAAAAGCGGCGCGCGCTACGAGGTCCGCGCCCACGAGGCGCGCTCGCCGCTCGGCACCCCCTCGCAGATCATCATGCAGGATGCAGGCTTCGACTTCACGCCGCTTCATGGCTCGGCCATGCATCTGACCGCTGCCCAGGCAACCGCCGATACCGAAAAGCAGTCGCTGACCATTCCTGGGCTCGCGACCCTCCACGAGGACGACGGCACGCACGGCACGCTCACCAACCTCGCGGTCAACTTCCAGACCGAGCTGGCGACGGGCAACGGGCCCGTCGACCTTACCTATTCGAATGGAACGACGCTCCAGGCCTCGAACTTCACGCATGACGGCACGGCGAACCGCTGGACCTTCACGACCGTTACCCTGACCTATCCCGACCTGCCGGAGGCGGCGCCGTGAAGGGTGTCCTCGCAGCCCTCGGCCTGGCGATCCTCACGCTCGGCGCCACCACCGCCAGCGGGCCGGTCAAGATCACCTCAGATCAGTTCGTGGTCGATGACGCCCAGCACCAGGCGACCTTCACCGGCAACGTCGTCATCACCCGCACCAGCCTCACCATGTGGGCCGCAAAAGTCGTCGTCGACTACGGCTCTGACGGCCCGCAAAGCATCAGGACGCTGACCGCCACCGGCGGCGTGCGCCTCAAGACCGCCTCCCAGACCGCCACCGGCGACGAGGCCATTTACGATCCCAAGACGCAGATCCTGCGGCTCACCGGGCACGTCCAGGTGTCGAGCGCCTCGGGCACCATCGGCAGCGGGGACCTGGTGATCGATCTCAAATCGAACCTCTCGACCTTTTCGAGCGGCAAGGGCGGCGGCCGCGTCTCCGGCGTGTTCAACCCGCAATGAGCACTCGCGCCGATACGCGCGTCGACCAGACCGGGTGGCTGGTGGCGCATGGCCTCGCCAAGCGCTTCGGCAACAAGGTTGTCGTCTCCGACGTCTCGATCGCCGTCCGCCGCGGTGAGGCGGTGGGCCTGCTCGGTCCGAACGGCGCCGGCAAGACCACGGTCTTCACCATCATCATGGGGCTGGTCGCGCCCGACGCCGGCGAGGTGCGGCTCGATGGTCACGCCGTCACCCGGCTGCCGCTGTTCGAGCGCGGGCGCCTCGGTATCGGCTACCTGCCGCAGGAGGCCTCGATCTTTCGCGGCCTGAGCGTCAAGGGCAACATCCTCGCCGTGCTCGAAACGCACCGCCTGACCCGCGCGGAACGCACCGCCCGTCTCGAAAGCCTGTTGGGTGAGTTCGGCATCGCCCATCTCGCCGACGTTAACGCGCAGGCGCTGTCGGGCGGCGAGCGCCGGCGCACCGAGATCGCCCGCGCCGTCGCCGGCGATCCGGTGTTCATGCTGCTCGACGAGCCGTTCGCCGGCGTCGATCCCATCGCCGTCGCCGAGGTCAAGACGCTGGTCCGCCAGCTTACCCGCCGCGGCATCGGCGTCTTGATCACCGATCACGCGGTGCGCGAGACGCTGTCGCTGGTCGATCGCGCCTATCTCATCCACGATGGTCGCGTGATGATCCAGGGGAAGCCCGAAACCATCGCCAACGACCCCGAAGCACGGCGCGTCTATCTCGGCGAAAGCTTCTCGGTCTAGGCCGGTTTCCTGAGAGCCGGCAGCCGCTTAACCTATTCTGGCACGCTTCTTGCCGTCCCTGTTGCCCCGACCGGCCGAATGCGGCATGGTCGCCCTGCCGCGCCTCCCGCGGCGCGTGGGAAATCGAAGGACGTTCGCATGGCGCTGTCGCCTCGGCTCGAGGTCCGGCAATCGCAATCGTTGACGCTGACGCCGCAGCTGATGCAGTCGATTCGGCTGCTGCAGCTGAGCCATCTCGAGCTCGACGCCTTCGTCGACGCCGAACTGCTGCGCAATCCGCTGCTCGAACGCGACGAGGCCGGCGATCCGGCCGAACCCACGGAAGCTCCCGCCGAGCCGCCCAGCTTCGATGATACCGTCACACAGGGCGAGCGTATCCAGGATGCCGCGCAGATTGCCGGCACCTATGACACCGAGGTCGAGAACGTCTTCCCCGAGCAGCGCAACGAAGACCGCCTGAGCGACTGGGGCGGTTCAAGCGAGGGCGGCGAGACGCCCGATATCGATCAGTTCGTCGCCGCCCGCGTCACGCTGGCCGAACACATCGAGGCGCAGATCGGCCTGCTGCTCGTCGATCCGGCCGAACGCATCATCGCCCAGTTCCTCACCGATGGCCTCACCGAAGCCGGCTATCTCTCGCTCGACCTTGAAGCCGTTGCCGCGCAGCTCGGCGCCACCCTCGAAGCCGTCGAGGCGGTGCTCGAAAAGCTTCAGTCGCTGGAGCCGACCGGCATCTTTGCCCGCAACGTGCGCGAATGCCTCGCCCTGCAGCTGCGCGACCGCGACCGGCTCGACCCGTTGATGCAGCGTCTGCTCGACCATCTCGACCTGCTCGCGACCCACGACCTCGTCGGGCTCGGTCGCGCCATCGGTGTCGACCGCGACGACCTGCTCGACATGCTCGCTGAGCTGCGGGCGCTCGATCCCAAGCCGGGGCGGGCCTTCGAAGCCGGGCCGGTTGAAGCCGTGGTGCCCGACGTGTTCGTCCGCGAAGGCCGCGACGGATGGGCGATAGAACTCAATTCTGATGTGCTGCCGCGCGTCCTTGTCAACCGCGTCTATTACGCGAGCGTCACCCGGCGCGCCCGTGACGCAACCGAAAAGGCCTTCCTCGTCGATTGCCTGCAGACGGCGAACTGGCTGACCAAAAGCCTCGACCAGCGCGCCCAGACCATCCTCAAGGTCGCCTCCGAAATCGTTCGCCAGCAGGGCGCATTCCTCGAGCGCGGCATCAGCTTCCTTCGCCCCATGACCCTCAAGCTCGTCGCCGACGCCATCGACATGCACGAGTCGACCGTCAGCCGCGTCACCTCGAACAAATACATCTCGACCCCGCGCGGTCTGTTCGAGATGAAGTATTTCTTCACCACCGCGCTCGCCTCATCGAGCGGCGGCAGCGAGCATTCGGCCGAGGCGGTGCGCCATCGCATCCGCCAGCTCATCGATGCCGAACCCGCCGGCGACATCCTCAGCGACGACAGCATTGCCGATACCTTGCAGAAGGAGCAGGGGGTCGAGGTCGCGCGCCGCACCATCGCCAAATATCGCGAGGCGATGAATATCCCGTCCTCGGTCGTGCGTCGGCGCCAGAAGCGCCTCGTTCCAGCTCGCTAAGCTCTCGAAAACCCGAACAAATTGAACCTCTCGGCGAGCCCCGCATTGCCCCCGGGCGGTCGCGGGGTCTAGACTCCTGCGGGTGCGAACCAACCACCGTAAGAGGAGCCCATGGCCCTACGCGTCTCCGGCAAGAACATGGATGTGGGCGAGTCACTGAGGAGCAAGGCGGAAGCGCAGTTCGACGGAGTCATCGGCAAATATTTCGATGGCGGCTACACCGGCCACCTGACGCTCGAGCACGAAGGCTCGGGCTATCGCGCCGATTGCATGGTGCATCTCGATTCAGGCGTCGTGCTGCAGGCGAGCGCCTATGGCGGCGATGCGATCTCCGCCTATTCCATTCTCACCGAGACCATCGACAAGCGGCTTCGTCGCTACAATCGCAAGCTCAAGCAGCATCGCCATCACGCCGCCGGCGAAGACAGCACGGCGCAGTCCTATGTGCTCGCCTCACCCGAGGACGACGACGAGCTGGCCGAGGATTATTCGCCGCCCGTCATCGCTGAAACCACACGCAATTTACGCCAGATGAGTGTCGAGGAAGCGGTGATGGAGCTCGATCTTACACAGGCCGATATCGTCATGTTCCGCCATGCTGGACACGGCGGATTGAATGTGGTCTATCGCCGCGCCGACGGCAATATCGGCTGGATCGATCCGGCGCTGCGCGCCAATTGAGTCGGCACCGGCAAACGCAACCGGGCATTGATTAGGACCACGATGGAACTGGCCGATATCCTCCCAGAGGAGTCCGTCCTCGTTTGCACGGACCTCGCGACCAAGCATGACGTTCTTGTCCGGCTCGCCGAGCACGTGGCGTCCCTTGGCGGCTACGCCGCGGCCGACGTGTTCAAGGCCCTCGATGATCGCGAGCAGCTCGGCTCGACCGGGCTGGGCAACGGTATCGCCGTGCCGCACGGCAAGTTCGCGCCGCTGAAGTCGGTGATCGCGGTCTTCGTCAAGCTGGCGACGCCGGTCGATTTTGACGCCGTCGACGATCAGCCGGTCGACCTGGTGATGATGCTGCTCGCGCCGATGGGCGCCGGCGCCGACCATTTGAAGGCGCTGGCCAAGGTCGCCCGCGTGCTGCGAACTGATGCGGTGGTTGAGGGTGTGCGCCGGGCCAAGACGCCGGGCGCGATCTACACCATCCTCACCCAGTCGGTCGGCGCCACCAAGGCGGCCTAGACCCAATCGATTCGTCGGGCCTCCCTCCCCCTTGAGGGGAGGGACCCAAGGTGGGGGTGACGCAGTCGGCGCGGAGCCCGATCGGCCCCGCTAGCTCAGTGGACGGTAACGACGCCGAGATTGCGTTCGGCGAGCCAGTCCTCGACTGCCTCTTCGCTGTCGGCCACGAGTAATGGCGAGCCGTCGGCCGAAACCACGATCTGGAATTCGTCGTCGATGGCGAATTCGCCTTCGCCGCCAATGCTGCTCAGCGTCTTGCCGTCGACCTGGCGCACATAGACCACCGCGTTTCCGCCCAGCGCCATGAACTCCGCGGGGGTGAGATTGCGAAGCGCATTGTCGGCAACGCTCTGTTCTGGTCTGTCTTGCATGATGTTCCCCTTTCTAGGCAGAACGGATGTCGATCCGGCGCGCGAGCTTCTCCGGTTTCGGGCGGACCACCGAGATGACCAGCATGCCGTGTTCAAGCACGGCATCTGTCACTTTAACGCCGTCGGCCAACAGGAAGCTCCGCTGAAATTGCCGCGCCGCGATGCCGCGGTGCAGGAACTCCCGGTTGGCTTCTTCGCTCTGTCGACCGCGAACGACGAGCTGGTTGTCTTCCTGCGTCAGCTCGAGATCGGCATGGGCAAAGCCCGCGACCGCGATCGAAATCAGGAACCGCTCGGCGCCGTCGGCGTCGATGGTGCGCTCGATATTGTAGGGCGGATAGCCGTCCGTGGCCCGGCTGAGCCGGTCGATACGCTCCTCATAGGCCTCGAAGCCCAGGAGAAACGGCGCCGAAAACAGCGAGACTCGGGACATTTGGACCGTCCTTCAGCAAGCAACGCCGCCCACCGGCCCAAGTTTCAGCGGCACCGGCGGACCCGCCAGATATGGGGCGGAAACCGGGCTGCTTCAAGCCATCGCGAGACCCCTCGCCATGGCTGACACCGTGGGCATCATCACGCCCGCCTACCGGGCCGAAGCCTGGATCAGCGGGTGCGTTGAAAGCGTGCTGGCCCAGACCTGGCCGGATTGGCAGCACTGGATCGTCTCCGACGACGGCGTCGACTACGAAGACGTGCTGGCGCGCGGCGGGATCCGCGACCCGCGGCTTCACTTCCTGTCGACCGGCAAAGTCGGCAGTGGCGCCTCCAGCGCCCGCAATCTCGGGCTCGACCGGCTCGACACGCGCTATGGCGCGACCCTCGACGCCGACGACCGCTTCAAGCCGCAAAAGCTCGAACGCGCCGTCGCCGCGCTGCGCGACCACGCCATCGTTTCGATGGCCATCGACGAACGCGACGAGCAGGGAAGGGCGCTCCGGCTCGTCGGCGCCGGCCCCGACCGCACGCTTTCGGCGTCCACCTACAAATGGACCTGCCTGTCGATGGATTCGATGATCGGCTGGGACCGGCTAAAGACCGACGGCCGCTACGACCCCGATCTGCCGAACATGAACGATCTCGATTTCCTGCTGCGGCTGTTCCGCACCGCGCCCGCGACCTGGCACATTGGAACGCCGCTCCACGACTATCTGAAGCTCTCCGCCTCGCTCAGCAATGGCGAGGGCGTCACCGCGCGCATGCTCGCCGCCAAGCGCACCATCCTCGACCGGCTCGAAGCCGGTTCCTACCCGATGGCCGATCCGCGCGGCGCCGAGGGGATGGCAGCCTTCCTGCGGATCTCGCTCAGCGCCGAGGCGACCTATCCTGCCGCCCTCGCGTCACGCCCGGGCCTGCTGTTCGAGGATCACTTGGAGCCGCTGCTGCACCGAAGCTAGCGCAAGACCGGCGCTTCGGCTCCATCGCCCCCTCCCCCAGAAAGGGGGAGGGTCGGGGTGGGGGTTGACCGGCTGAACTCTCGATCCTGTGCATCAACCCCCTCCTGTCCTCCCCCTTTCTGGGGGAGGGACCCGACTGGAAAATCGGGCGAAGATCACCTCGACAACGCAGCATCCACCTCGTCCGGCTGAGGAATCGCCGGTTGCGCGCCCGGCCGCGTGCAGGCAAGGCTCGCGGCCACCGCGGCGCGCCGCATCGCCAGCTCCAGCGACAGACCGGCGTCGAGCCCCGCCGCGAGATAGCCGACGAACGTGTCCCCGGCCCCCACCGTGTCGATCGGCTCGACCTTGAGCGCCGGCACGGTGATCGAGCGGCCCTCGCGCGTCACCGCCTCGGCGCCGTCCGCGCCCAGCGTCACGATGATCGTCTGCCGCCGGGCCCTCGCCCAGTCGCGCATCGCCGCGCTGCGGTTGTCGGCGTCGCTGCGCGACATCAGCGCGAATTCGGTCTCGTTGGCGACCACGATCGAGGCGGTTCCGGCCACCGCCGGCGTCGTCTCGAGGTACGGCGCCGTGTTGAGGATCGAGGTCACGCCTTGGAGCTGCGCCAGCGCCAGTGCCCGCATCGTCGCCTCCTGCGGCACTTCCTGCTGCACGATGAGCACGTCGGTCTCGCCGAGTCCGGTGAGCGCCGTCTCCGCGTCGTCCGGCCCGATCCGGCTATTGGCGCCCGGCAAAATGCCGATCTCGTTCTCCCCATTGGGGTCGACGAAGATCATCGCGACGCCCTGTGCAGCATCGATCCGCCGCACGTCCTTGAGGTCGACGCCGCCGGCCTTGAGCAGCGCCAGCGCCTCGTCGCCCATGCTGTCGCGCCCCGCCGCCGCGACCATCCGGACGCGTGCCCCGGCCCGCCGCGCCGCGAGCGCCTGGTTCGCTCCCTTGCCGCCTGGCGAGGTCTGGAACGTCGAGCCCATCACCGTCTCGCCGGGAACCGGAAAGCGGCTGACCCGGCCGATGAGGTCGAGCATTACCGAGCCGAATACCGTAATCATGCGATTGCCTTCAGAATTGTGTTCCAGTTGCGCGAGGTGCGAAGCGCCGATTTCGGGATCAGCTTTTCCATCTCGTCGACGCTCCCGCCCGACAGATAACTGCCGTCCGGCTTGCGATAAACGATGAGGAAGATTTCGCGCGGCCCGAACGGCGGCAGCTCGAAATCGTTCGCCACACCCTTGAGCTTCATGCCCTCCGGCAGCGGCTCGGCGAACAGCATAACGTGCAAATTCGCCGCCTCGCTCGCCACCACACCGCCGAATGGATCGGCAGCGACCATGGCCCTCAGCTCGTCGATGCTGCGCAGCACCACGCCGATCTTGAACCCGAACGCCTCCTCGAGCCCTGCCTCGAGCTTTTGCTTGAGGCTCTTGCTCGGGCGCGCCTCGAACAGCACGTTGCCGCTCGCCAGCAGCGTCTTGACGTCGCTGAACCCGAGGTCCTCGATCGCGGCCCTGAGCTCGGCGCTGCGCACGGTACGCTTGCCAAGGTTCACCCCGCGCAGGAACGCCGCGTAGCGCATCACTTGCCCTTGCCGTTGGGGTGGGGGGTCTCGCCCCGCTTCAGCATCTCAACGAAGCCCGCGATCTTGCGCGCCCGGCCCTCCGCGGTCTTGAGCTGATGCGTGCGGAAGGCGAGCGCATACCGGTTCTGCGCGTTGAGCCGCTGGAACAGCGCGAGCGCCTTGGGCTCGGCCTCGATCGCCGCCAGCAGGTCGGCGGGAAACTCCATCTTGCTCGAGCCGTGATAGGCGCGCTCCCAGCGCCCGTCGGCCTTGGCCCGGTCGATCTCGGCCTGCCCCGCCGGCTGCATGCGGCCCTCTTCGATCAGCCGCGCGACGATCGTCTGGTTGCGCGTCGACCAGATGCTGCCGCGCTTGCGCGGCGTGTAGCGCTGCAGGAAGCTCTGCGCGTCGAACGGCTTGCGGATGGCGTCGATCCATCCCCAGCAAAGCGCCGTCTCGAACCCCTCGACATTGGTGACCGATGGCAGGCCCGAATCCTTCTTGTGGATCTTGATCCAGAGCTCGGCGTCGCTTTGGTGGTGCTTGGCGTACCAGCGGTCGAGGGCCGCGCGCGTCTTGAACTCGTGCACCGCGTCCGGATTGACGATGACGGGCGCCATCAGGCACTGGCCTCCGTGAGCACCCGCGCCAGCGCCACATCGAGTCTCTCAGTGTCGGGCAGGGCGATGCCGAACGGCCCGCTCAGCACCTCGCGCAGTTCCGCGACGCTGCCCAGCATGCGCGTCGTCGTCATCCCGCCCTCGTGGAGATTGTAGCGGGTGTTGCTAAGCGCGTGCCGCCGCGGACCCTCCACCCGCGCCGCGAACAGATCGTCCTTGAACAGCGTCATCGTGCCGTCATTGTAGCCCACATAGTCCTCGAGCGTGCGCGGCGTCAGCTCGAACTGATAGAGCGGCTTCCATAGCCCGCCGATCTCGCTCTCGAGCCGCCACATCGGCTCGCCGCCACTGAGCCGGTAGCGCTCATTGGGCGTCTCCTGCTCGATCCCGGCCTTGAGCCGCAGCGGGGCGGTCATCACCTGGCCGCCGAACCCCACATCGGCGAGATACGGCACACCACCGACATCGACCAGCAGCGCCATGTGGTTGAGCCCCGGCGCCGACGGCTCCGTCCGGTTCCACAGCACGCCCGCGGCGAGCCCGGTGACCGGAAAATCCATCGCCTCGAGCACTGCCTTGAACAAGAGGTTGTGCTCGAAGCAATAGCCGCCGCGCCGCTCGACGATCAGCTTCTGCTCGAGATCGCTCAGCTGCAGCCGTACCGGCAATTCCAGCAGCGGATTGAGATTTTCGAACGGGATCGCCGCCGGATGCAGCCGATGCAGCATCTCGAGCGTCGCCAGCGTCGGCGCGATCGAGCCTGCATAATTGATCCGCTTGAGATAGGCGTCGAGATTGGCCTCTTCGCTCACCCGCTGTCCCCGCCGCCGACCCTCTGGAGGTGCATAATGAGCAACGCCGCCGGTTTTGTCACGAGGCTGCGCGTGGGCAGCGCGAAAGCGCCGCGCTCAGGCGCCCTTTGCGGCGGCGATGGTCCGCCGAACGGCGTCGGGATCGGTGAGCGTCAGCTGGAACTCGCGGTCGAGCTCGGTGCCGCCCATTCCGACATGCGGATTCCGAAACGCCATTCCACTCGAAATCGTCGTCGGCGCTGCGAAGTGGAACTCGTCGGCCTCGGAGCGGCGCACGACGTCGGCGATGTTGCCCGCGTCGAGCTCGCCGCACGCCATGATCTTGATCCGCCCGCGCGCTGCGTCGTGCACGCGCCTGAGCGTATCCACCCCCTCGGTCGCGCTGTTGCGCTGGCCCGAGGTCAGCACCCGGTCGATCCCGCAGCGCACCAGCGCCTCGATCGCCTCCACCGGGTCGCGGGTCATGTCGAAGGCGCGGTGGCAGGTCACCGCGAGCGGTCGCGCCGCCTGCGTCAGTTCGGCCACCCGTGCCTCGTCGATCCGCCCGTCCGCCGTCAGGCAGCCGATGACGACCCCGGCGACGCCGAGCTCGCGGCACGCAGTCACGTCCTCGAGCATCGTTTTGTATTCGAGCTCGGAATAGAGGAAATCGCCGCCCCGCGGCCGGATGATCACGTGAAACGGGATCGTCGCGATCTCGAGCGCCGCGCGCACCACGCCCAGGCTCGGCGTCAGTCCGCCTTCGAGCAGGCTCGCGCAGAGCTCGACGCGGTCGGCGCCGGCGGCCTGCGCCGCCGCGAGCCCGTCGATCCCCTCGACGCACACTTCGATGAGCGGTCCGCTCATGAAAGGCCTCCTGGTGTGGTTTGGCCGCCCCGCCGGTCCGGTCGCCGCCAAAGAAAAAGCGCCTCGCGGCGCTTCATCCGGCTAACGGGGAGATGGTGGAGCCAAACGGAATCGAACCGTCGACCTCTTGAATGCCATTCAAGCGCTCTCCCAACTGAGCTATGGCCCCATCTGTCTCTTGGGTCGCGTCCGGCGGCCGGGGCCGCCGAAGCGCGCTGTGTTCTAGTGAAGCGTCCCTAGCGACGCAAGCTTATCTTTCGTCGCCGCCGACGTCGAAATCGAGGTTGTCTTTTTCTTCCTCGTCTTCCTCGAGGAAGGCATCCTCATCGTCTTCGCCGATGTCCTCGACCTCCTCGACGTCTTCGACATCGGGGATTTCCTCTTCGCCCTCGGTCTCGCCCGCCTCTTCGGCGTCGGCCTCTTCGAGCGAGATCACCTCGGGCTCTTCGGCCGTCGCGACGACCTCGACCTCGACCTCCTCTTCATCCTCCTCCTCGTCCCGCTCGGCCGCACCCTTGCGCGGTGCGTTCTGGTCGAAATAGGAGCGCGGGTAGGATTTGCCGGTATACGGGGAAACGATCGGGTCTTTGTTCAGATCGTAGAATTTCTTGCCGTTCTCGGGGTCTTCGCGCTTGGTTCCGCGGTCGTTACTGGCCAAGGCTTCATCCTCTCTGTCGAAATCGGGAGCGCCGCCGCTCGCGCCGTGCGGTAGGGGGAAAGCCCGGCCCTGTCAAACGCAAAAGCGCCGAAAAAAAGGCATCCGCGGCGATCTCCGGGAGGGATGCAGGCTCCCACCCATTTGCGTCGCCGCCGCCCGCGGTGCTAGCCCTCCGCCGCGATCCCTGATCGGCGCCTCGATGCCCCAGACCACGCCTTCCCCCGTGACGCTCACCGCCTGCCGCTCGCCCTGGCTGCGCGGTACCGTGCGCGTGCCCGGCGATCGCGACCAGACGCGCCTCGCGCTGATCCTTGCGGCCCTGGCCCGCGGTCCGAGCCGGATCGAGCATGGCAATGCCGGCCCCGATATCGCCGCGCTCGCCACCGCGCTGCGCCTCGTGGGCGCGACCATCACCCAGAAGGGGATCGATTTCGAAATCGTCGGCATGGGCGTGGGCGGCTTCCTCGCCCCCGAGGCCCCGATCGACCTCTCTCACGTCGGCGATGCCGCCCTGCTGCTCATTGCGCTGCTCGGCGCGCATGATTTCGAGACGCGCTTCACCGGCTATGTGCCGACCGCGATGAGCGAGTCGCTGATCGATTTCTTTCACCGCACCGGTTCGCACGTCGACCGCAAGGGCAGCGAGCTGACCCTCAGGGCGCCGCGCTTTCCCCTGCCGCTCGATCTCAACCTGCCGCGCGAGGCCCTGGCCCTCAAGACGCCACTGCTGCTGACGGCATTGGTGACGACCGGCACCAGTATCATCCGCACCCCCGAAGGCAGCGATCCCGCTGACGGCCTCGCCATCACCTTCGGGGCCGCGTTGACCTCGGCACCGGCCGAGGAGGGGACGCGCCTCTCGATCGAGGGCATGGCCCCGCTTGCCGGACAGAAGTTCACGGTGCCGGGCGATCCGGTCTTTGCCGCCTTTCCCGCCGCGGCGGCCCTCGTTGCCCCCGATTCCGAGATCTCGATCGAGGCGATATCCGTCGCCGCCCCGCGCATGGCGCTGCTCGATGCCCTGAAATTGCTGGGCGGCGAGCTCACCCTCGGGCCGGCCAAGGCGGGCATGCGCGACACCGCCGATTTGCTGGTCCGGGCCACCAAGCTCAAGGGCGCGACCATCCCCGCCGCGCTCCCCATTGAGCCCGAGGATTATCCGATCCTCGCGGTGGTGGCCGCCGTCGCCGCCGGCGAAACGCTGTTCGAAGGCCTCGGCGAGGGTCAGCCGCGCCTCAATCTGACCCGCGCGCTCCGGGCCAATGGCATCGATTGCGAGGAGCGGCCGGGGGGCCTGTTGGTGCGCGGCGGCGCCAAGGTGGTCGGCGGCGGCCGCGTCGCGACCAAGCTCGACCCCAAGCTCGCCATGGCGTTCCTGGTGCTTGGCCTCGGCGCCGAACGGCCGGTCACCATCGACGATGGAGCGGCGGTGGCCGAAATCTTTCCGGGCTTCGTCGCCGCCTTCGAGCATATTGGCGGCCGCTTCATCACTGGAGAGGCCAAGTGATCATCGCCGTCGACGGTCCCGCTGCGTCCGGCAAGGGCACGCTCGCCGCCGGCCTCGCCCGCCACTACGGCCTGCCGCACCTCGACACCGGCCTGCTCTACCGCGCCGTCGGCCTCGCGGTGGTCGATTGGGCGACGACGCCGGAATTCGAGGCGAGGGCGGTAAACGCCGCCCGGGCGCTCGATGGCGCGCAGCTGACCGACACCGGTCGCCTGACCACCGCGGCGGCCGGCAACCTCGCCAGCAAAGTCGCGGTTTTTGCTGGCGTGCGTGAGGCGCTCCGCCAGTATCAGCGCGATTTCGCGCACCAGGCTCGGGGCGCCGTCCTCGACGGCCGCGACATCGGCACCGTCATCTGCCCGGACGCCGACGTGAAGCTCTTCATGGTTGCCGACAGCAAGGCGCGCATGGAACGCCGCGCCCGCCAGCTCGAGCTCAAGGGCGAGGCGGTTGACCGCTACGCCCTCTATCACCAGATAGAAGAGCGGGATGCGCGGGACCGCGCCAACCCCAATGGCGCCTTCTATCCCGCCGCCGACGCCCACTTGCTGGACACCACGCGATTGGATATAGACGCCGCACTCCGCGCAGCCGTCGCCATTGTCGACGGGGTTCTTGCCGGGAAGGCGAAGCCGAACATCTAGGCTTCCAATCCAACCTTCCCACGCACCGCCCCTTCGTCATCGACCAAGGACCGGCCGCGGGACTTCAATCAAATCGCTGGCTCGCGCTTTTGCGCACCGGACCGCTTTTGTGAAGCGGTAAAGCCGGGCCGGCTCAACCCAACCACCGGTCGCGCGTGGAGATAAGAGTTTGGCTAATACGCAAACTGCGATGAAAGAGGATTTCGAGTCCCTGCTGATGGACTCCTTCATGGACAACGAGCCCATGGAAGGCGCCGTCGTGAAGGGCACCGTGGTCGCGATCGAAAAGGATCTCGCGATCATCGATGTCGGCCTCAAGACCGAGGGCCGCATCGCCCTCAAGGAATTCGGCCAGGCCGGCCGTGACGGCACCATCAAGGTGGGCTCGATCGTCGAGGTCTATGTCGACCGCGTCGAGAACGCCGTCGGCGAGGCCGTGCTGAGCCGCGAGAAGGCCCGCCGCGAGGAGAGCTGGGTCAAGCTCGAAGAGATGTACAACGCCAACCAGCGCGTCGAAGGCACCATCTTCAATCAGGTCAAGGGCGGCTTCACCGTCGACCTCGAAGGCGCCGTGGCCTTCCTGCCGCGCAGCCAGGTCGACATCCGCCCGATCCGCGACATCGGCCCGCTGATGAACGTCCTGCAGCCCTTCGCCATCCTCAAGATGGACAAGCGCCGCGGCAACATCGTCGTGTCGCGCCGCGCCATCCTCGAAGAGTCGCGCGCCGAGCAGCGGTCCGAGATCGTCCAGCAGCTCGAGGAAGGCCAGATCGTCGACGGCGTGGTCAAGAACATCACCGACTACGGTGCGTTCGTCGACCTCGGTGGCATCGACGGCCTGCTGCACGTCACCGACATCGCCTGGCGCCGTGTCAACCACCCCTCCGAAGTGCTGTCGATCGGCGAGACCATCAAGGTCCAGATCATCCGTATCAACCACGAGAGCCACCGCATCAGTCTCGGCATGAAGCAGCTGCAGGCCGATCCGTGGGATGGCATCGAGGCCAAGTATCCGCTCGGCACCAAGTTCACCGGCCGCGTGACCAACATCACCGACTACGGTGCGTTCGTGGAACTGGAGCCGGGCATCGAAGGCCTGATCCACGTCTCCGAAATGAGCTGGACCAAAAAGAACGTCCACCCCGGCAAGATCGTCTCGACCAGCCAGGAAGTGGAAGTCATGGTGCTCGAGGTCGATCCCGAGAAGCGCCGCATCTCGCTTGGTTTGAAGCAGACCCTCGCCAATCCGTGGGAAACCTTCGCCGACAAGTTCCCGGTCGGCTCGACCGTCGAAGGCGAGGTCAAGAACAAGACCGAGTTCGGCCTGTTCATCGGCCTCGATGGCGACGTCGACGGCATGGTCCACCTCTCCGACCTCGACTGGCAGAAGCCGGGCGAGCAGGCGCTCGAGGAATACAACCGCGGCGACGTCGTGCGCGCCAAGGTGCTCGATGTCGATGTCGAAAAGGAGCGCATCTCGCTCGGCGTCAAGCAATTGGCGACCGGCGACGAGAAGGATGTCGCGGGCGATGGCCTCCGGAAGGGCTCGGTCGTCACCGGCACCATCACCGAGGTCAACGACGGAGGCATCGAGGTTCGGATCGCCGACAGCGAAATGACCGCCTTCATCCGCCGCGCCGACCTGAGCCGCGACCGCAACGACCAGCGCCCCGAGCGCTTCAGCAAGGGCGAGAAGGTCGACGCGCGCGTCACCCAGTACGACAAGAAGACCGGCAAGATCGCGCTCTCGATCAAGGCCCTCGAAATCGCCGAGGAGAAGGAAGCGGTCGCCGCTTACGGCTCGTCGGATTCGGGTGCGTCGCTCGGCGACATCCTGGGCGCCGCCCTCAAGGACCGCGAGAAGAAGTGACGCGGCGGAGCACGACCAGCAGAAGTAGTCTGCCGCTTTTGCGGTTCGGTCGCGCGACCATCAAATAGCGTCATCCCCGCCAAAAGCGGGGATCTCGCTCAGTCAGTAATCAGGCCCGCGCCGATGGTGCGGGCCTTTCCCTAGGTGCAATGCCATGAAGCTTCCCGGCGTCGCCTGGCGCGCGCTCACCGGCTATGATTTGCCCGCGGTGGAACAGATCGCCGCCGCGGTCCATCCCGCGTTCCCGGAATCGGGTGAGGTGCTCGCCGAAAAGCTGCGCCTCTATCACAACGGCGCCTATCTGCTCGAGGTGAACGAGCGTCCCGCCGGCTACGTGCTGAGCCATCCCTGGCGGCTCGACGACCTGCCGGCGCTCGACCGGCTGCTCGGCGCGCTGCCGGCCGACCCCGACACCTATTACCTCCACGACATTGCGCTATTGCCGGTGGCACGCCGCATCGGCGCCGCGACGTTCATCGTCGATGCCCTCGTCAAGCACGCCGGGGCGCACGGCTTTCCGAGCATCAGCCTGGTCGCCGTCAACGGCAGCACCGGCTTCTGGGAAAAGCGTGGCTTTGTGGTCGAGGAACGCAACGAATTTGACGCAAAACTCGCCACCTACGAGCCCGCAGCGCGGTTGATGCTGCGCCGGCTGTGACTGGACAATGTCGCGCCCCTCAGGCTAAGCCGCAGCCCTTCTGAGAGGGCGCACCGCAATGTCTGACCCGATGCTCGATCCCGCCAGCGCGATCCCTGCCGCCAGCGCGTTGCGCCGCTCGCGCTTTCGCTGGCGCATCCTCGCCTTCATCGCGCTGGTCGTGGCGATCCTCGCGCTCGCCGGGCGCTTTGCGACCGAGCATGGGCTGAGCGGCGAGCAGATCGCGCGCGTCACCATCGATGGCACGATCGCGACCGACCCGGCCCGGCTAAAGGTGCTCGAGACGCTCGCCACCACCGACAGCGTCAAGGCCGTGATCCTCGCCATCAACTCCCCCGGCGGCACCACCGCCGGCGGCGAAGAGCTCTACGAGGCAATCGGCAAGCTGCGCGCCAAAAAGCCCGTCGTCGCCGTCATCAGCGAGCTCGGCGCCTCGGCCGCCTATATGACCGCCATCGCCTCCGATCGCATCTTTGCCCGCCGGCTGTCGCTCGTCGGCTCGATCGGCGTCCTGTTCGAGACCTTCAACGCCGGCAAGCTCATGGACACCATCGGCATCGGCTCCGACAAGGTCGCTTCCGGCCCGCTCAAGGCCGAGCCCGATATCACTCATCCGCTGACCGACGCGGCGCGCGCCGAACTGCAGGGCCTCGTCGACGACAGCTTCGGCTGGTTCGTCGACATCGTCTCGGAACGCCGCGGCATCGACCGGCCGACCGTGCTGACGCTCGCCGACGGCCGCATCTACACCGGCAACCAGGCGATCGGGAACAAGCTGATCGACGAGGTGGGCGGCGAGGCCGAGGCCGTCGACTGGCTCGACAAGACCAAGGGCATCAAGGCCGACCTGCCGATCAAATCCTGGTGGCCGGTCCAGGGGCCGCCGTGGAGCAACGCCGGCAAATGGCTGGGCGGGCAGGCGCGCGCCGCCCTCGGCCTTCCCGCGGATGGCCCGATCGTCCTTGACGGGTTGGTCTCGCTTTGGCAGGCTCCAAGCTGACTTAGGAACATACGTTATCCCGTGGCGTGCAAGGGGCACGCCGCGTCACTCGAATCGGACGGGCGGGGCGCGATGATCAAGTCGGAACTGGTCGAAAAGCTTGCGGAGGAAAATCCGCATCTTTTCCAGCGCGATATTGAGAACATCGTCAATGCCATTCTCGATGAGGTCGGCGACGCCATGGCGCGCGGTGATCGCGTCGAGTTGCGCGGTTTCGGCGCCTTCGCCGTCAAGAACCGCCCGGCGCGCGTCGGGCGCAATCCGCGTACCGGCGAGCAGGTCGACGTGGGCGAGAAATACGTGCCGCAGTTCAAGGCCGGCAAAGAGATCCGTGAGCGCCTCAACAAGAACTAGTTTGTGCCTCCGGGACCGAGCGCGATGACGCGGCGTATTGTTGGCTGGCTGGTGCTCGTGCCGTTCTGCCTGGTGTTGATCGTTTTCGCGCTGTCCAACACCCAGCCGGTGAACATCTACTTCAATCCCCTCGTGCCGCATTCGGCTAACCCCGAAAGCGCCGTGCCGCTGTTCTTCGTGCTCTTCGGCGTGCTGCTGCTCGGAGTCGTCCTGGGCGGCGTCGCCACCTGGTTCGCGCAGAGCCACCATCGGCGCGATCTGCGCAGCTACCGGCGCGAGAGCGAACGGCTCGCCGGGGAAGTCGACGCGCTGCGCCGCGGTCCGGGCAGCGTCGGCGTCGACGATTTGGTCAAACCCTGAGGCCGATCATCGACCCTTTCCTCATCAAGATCTGTGGCATTCGCACCAAGTCCATCCTCGAGACGGCAATCGACGCCGGCGCCGACATGGTCGGCTTCGTGCATTTCGCCCGTTCGCCGCGCCACCTCGAGCTCGACCCCATCGGCGAGCTGATCTCGCTGGCGCGCGGCCGCGCCGAAACCTGCGTCCTGCTGGTCAATCCCGACAACACCCTGGTCGCGCAGGTCGCCGCGCTCGGTCCCGACTGGATCCAGCTTCATGGCCCCGAGACGCCGCATCGCGTCGAGGCCATCCGCGACGAGGCGGGCATCGCCATCCTCAAGGCCTGCCCCGTCGGCTCGGCCGCCGACGTGGCGGCGATCGCAGGCTATGCCGAGTGCGCCGACCGCTTGTTGCTCGACGCCAAGGCGCCGAGCGAAGCCACCCGACCCGGCGGGCTCGGCACCACCTTCGACTGGGGCCTGCTCAAGGCGCTTGACCCTCAACTGAGCTTCATGCTTTCGGGTGGCCTGACGCCTGCCAACGTTGCCGAAGCCATCAGGGTGGCGAAGCCGATGGGTGTCGATGTCTCCTCGGGGGTCGAAAAGAGCCCTGGCGTCAAGGATCCGGACCTGATCCGCGCCTTCATCACCAATGCGCGGCAAGCCGCAGCGAGCTGAGTGCCATGTCTGATAGCGCCGCGCATCCCCGGGCCAATTCGCTCCGAACCGGCCCCGACGAGGATGGGCGCTTCGGCATCTATGGCGGCCGCTTCGTCGCCGAAACGCTGATGCCGCTGATCCGCGACCTCGAGGCCGCGTATCTGAGCGCCAAGGACGATCCGGCCTTCATCGCCGAAATGGCGGATCTGCGCACCCACTACGCCGGCCGGCCGTCGCCGCTCTATTTCGCCGAGCGCCTGACGACCGAGCTCGGTGGCGCGAAGGTCTACCTCAAGCGCGAAGAGCTCAATCACACCGGCTCGCACAAGATCAACAACACGCTCGGCCAGATCCTGCTCGCCCAGCGCATGGGCAAGACCCGCATCATCGCCGAGACCGGCGCCGGCCAGCACGGTGTCGCAACCGCGACTGTCTGCGCCCGCTTCCATCTGCCCTGCGTCGTCTTCATGGGCGCCACCGACGTCAAGCGGCAATGGCCCAACGTGCTGCGCATGAAGATGCTGGGCGCCGAAGTCCGGCCGGTCACCGCCGGCGCCGGCACCCTCAAGGACGCCATGAACGAGGCGCTGCGCGACTGGGTCACCAATGTCGACACCACCTACTATTTGATCGGCACCGCGGCCGGCCCGCACCCCTATCCGATGATGGTGCGCGATTTCCAGAAGATCATCGGCGAGGAAATCCGCACCCAGATGCACGAGGCCGAGGGCCGCCTGCCGGATGCGCTGGTCGCCTGCGTCGGCGGTGGCTCGAACGCCATCGGCACGTTCTACGATTTCCTCGATGAGCCCACCGTCAAGCTCTACGGCGCCGAAGCCGGCGGGCACGGCATCGAGGTCGAGAACGGCCACGCCGCTAGCATGACCGGCGGCCGGCCCGGCGTGCTCCACGGCAACCGCACCTATCTGCTGCAGGACGCCGACGGCCAGATTCTGGAAGGCCATTCCATTTCCGCCGGCCTCGACTATCCCGGCGTCGGCCCCGAGCATTCCTGGCTGCACGATCAGAAGCGCGTGACCTATGTGCCGGTCACCGACAAGGAAGCGCTCGATGCCTTCCAACTGCTGACGCGCACAGAGGGCATCATCCCCGCGCTCGAAAGCGCCCACGGCCTCGCCCAGGTCATCAAGCTCGCCCCCACCATGCGCAAGGACGAGACCATCGTCCTCTGCCTGTCGGGCCGCGGCGACAAGGACGTCGAGTCCGTCGGCCGCTATCTGGGGATGATCGAGTGAAGGAGGTCAGTTGTGGCAAAGCTCTCTGACCGCGATCGCATCTTACAAGTGCTGGGTGGAAGTGAGGGGCTTTCCAGCAGACATATCAAGTCTGAACTCGATCTGAGTGACGAGCGCTACACGGTTGTCCGTGCAGAACTCCTGAAAGAAGGACTGGTCAAAAAGTACGTTTGCCGCGGTGGAGGGCTTCGCCTCACCAAAGCTGGTGACGCGGAAGTACCTAAGCAGCCAGCACCCGTATCGGATTTCGACAGCGAGGACGCGCTCTACGGCCCTTTCGTGGAGTGGCTTAAACGGGAAGCTGATGAAGGTCCTGTCACCGTGGTATGCCGTACACACTCCCTAAGGAAAAAGGGACAGTGGCAAAATCCCGACGTCACCGAAATCACTCTTGCGAGATACAAGTACCTTGGAAGACTTAAGGTCGTCGTCACCACATACGAACTCAAGCAATTCCCAAACTGGAACATTGGCGCCGTCTTTGAAGCGGCATCTCACAAGCGCTTTGCAAACGAAGCGTATGTGGTTCTTGAGTGGCCCAGGTCGATCCCGTTCTCGCTGACCGACTTGGGGTATCGAATGCCTGAGATGGTACGAGAGTGCCAGCGGTTTGGTATCGGTCTCGCGACGCTTCACAAGCACTACAATTCTATAAAGATGATTGAGCGGCTAAAGCCAAACGCGATTGATCCGGTCGACGAGGAGGTTGAAGGATGGCTAGGCTACGTATTCGAGCGCCTGCCTGAGAGTGAAAAGTCGTTCCTGGAGGCGGTGAAGAAGTTGGGCGCAGAAGCTAAATGACCACCCGCATCGCCGATCGCTTCGCCGCCTGCGCCAAGGCCAACTGCCCGGCGCTCGTGACCTTCATCATGGCCGGCGACCCCGATCTCAAGACGGCAAGTGCAATCCTCGCGGCACTGCCGGCAGCGGGTGCCGATCTCATCGAGCTTGGAATGCCGTTCTCCGACCCGATGGCCGATGGCCCCGGCATCCAGGCCGCCGGCCAGCGCGCGCTCCATGCCGGCCAGACGCTCAACAAGACCCTCGGCATGGTAGCCGAGTTCCGCAAGACCGATGTGACCACGCCCATCGTGCTCATGGGCTACTACAATCCCATCTACATCCACGGCGTCGAGGCGTTCATCCGTGATGCGCTCGCCGCCGGCGTCGACGGCCTCATCGTCGTCGACCTGCCGCCCGAGGAAGACAGCGAGCTTTGCGTGCCGGCGCTCAAGGCCGGCCTCAACTTCATCCGCCTGACCACGCCCACCACCGACGACCGCCGCCTGCCGGTCGTGCTCAAGAACACCTCGGGCTTCGTCTACTACGTGTCGATGACCGGCATCACCGGCGCCGCGATCAAGTCGCGGGCCGCGGTGGGCGAAGCGGTCAAGCGCATCAAGGGCCACACCGCCCTGCCGGTCGCCGTTGGTTTCGGCATCAAGACCGCCGACGACGCGGCGGTAATCGGGCGCGACGCCGACGGCGTCGTCGTCGGCACCGCCCTCTGCAATGCCGTCGCGGGCTCACTCGACGACGGCAAGCCGACGCCGGGCACCGTCGCGGCCGTGACCACGCTGGTCAGCGGTCTGGCCTCGGGCGTCCGGCGCGCCCGGGCCTAGCGGCGCCCTGCCGGCGGCCATGGGCATCAGGAACTATCTGATCGAAGGTGTTTCGGGCGCCGGCAAGACCACTGTCGCCGAGGAGCTCGAGCGGCGCGGCCATCACGTCATCCATGGCGACCGGAACTTCGCCTATTACGGCGATCCCAAAACCGGCGAGCCGCTCGACTGGCCGCCGCTGCAGACCGAAGTTGAAAAGATCGCCTGGGGCTACCCGCGCTGGATCTGGCCCGTTGAGAAGGTCAGGGCTCTCGCCGCTGACCGGAGCCACGCCATCACCTTTTTCTGCGGCGGCAGCCGAAATCTCGACCAGTTCATCGACGTATTCGACGCCATTTTCCTCCTCGACGTCGACATCGAGACCCTCAACGAGCGGCTGGCGCGGCGGCCGGAGGACGAGTTTGGCGGCAGGCCGCTGGAGCGCGAACTCATCCGGCGCGTGCGCGTGACCGGGGAGGGGCTTCCCAGGGCCGCCCTCCACATCGACGCCACGGGCCCAATAGCCCGGGTCGTCGACGACATTCTTTCAAAGTGCGGAAATCCGGCCTGAGTTTGCGCGTTGTGCCCGCGCCGACTATATTCGCCACAATCGCACCCTAGCTGGGGCATGACCCCGCGCCGAGGATCCCATGAGCTGGATCGATAACGTTCTTCCCCCGAAAATCCGGTCGTTCCTGAACAAGCGCGAGACGCCCGAGAACCTCTGGGTCAAGGACCCCGAGTCGGGCGAGATGGTGTTTTACCGCGATCTCGAGGCCAACCAGTGGGTGATCCCCGGGTCCGGCCACCACATGAAGATCAAGGCCCACGACCGGATGACCGCCTTCCTCGACGAGGGCAAATACGAGGCCGTGCCGCTGCCGGCGGTCGCCACCGATCCCCTCAAATTCCGCGACCAGAAGCGCTACGCCGACCGCCTCAAGGAAGCGCGGCTGAAGACCGGCATGGACGACGCCGTGCTGGTCGCCTCGGGCAAGCTCTACGGCGCACCGGTCACCGTCGCCGTGCAGGATTTCGATTTCATGGCCGGCTCGCTCGGCATGGCGGCCGGCTCCGCTGTCGTCACCGGGCTCGAGCGCGCCGCGACCAGCAAGACGCCGTTTATCTTGTTTGCCTCCTCGGGGGGCGCCCGCATGCAGGAAGGCATCCTGTCGCTGATGCAGATGCCCCGCACCACCGTTGGCGTGCTGCGGCTGCGCGATGCGGGGCTGCCCTTCATCGTTGTCTTCACCAATCCAACCACCGGCGGTGTCACCGCCTCCTACGCAATGCTGGGCGACGTCCACATCGCCGAGCCCGGCGCGCTGATCTGCTTCGCCGGCCCGCGCGTCATCGAGCAAACCATCCGCGAAAAGCTGCCAAAAGGCTTCCAGCGCTCCGAATATCTCTACGAGCACGGCATGGTCGACATGGTCGTCCACCGCCACAACCTCCGCTCGACCATCGGCTCGCTGGTGGCGCTGCTGACCAAGGCGGACTCTCCCGCCGCGCTCGGCACCGAACGCGCCGCCGCCCAGGCCGCCCCGATCGTCCCCGCCGCCAACGACGACGATCTCGACGGCCCGGTGGCGCAGGCCGCGTCGGAATAATCCACGGAGTCATTCCCGCGAAAGCGGGAACCTCCGTTTCCTTCCGCGCCCGCGAACCGTAAACAGGGGTTCCCGCTTTCGCGGGAATGACCCGGCGGTTTCCTCGACGTCCAGCCTCCCATGTCCCGTACCGATGCCATCCTGAAGCGCCTCGCGACGCTCTATCCGAAATTCATGGATCTGAGCCTCGACCGGCAATGGCGGCTGCTCGGCCAGCTCGGCAACCCGCAGGAGCGCCTGCCGCCGGTGATCCATGTCGCCGGCACCAACGCCAAGGGTTCGACCATCGCCTACCTCCGCGCCATGCTCGAAGCGGCCGGCAAGCGCGTGCACGTCTACACCTCGCCGCATCTGGTGCGCTTCAACGAGCGCATCCGCCTCGCCGGCAAGCTGGTCAGCACCCGCCGCGTCAATGACGCGCTCGAAGCGGTCGAGGCCATCAATGCCGGCCAGCCGATCACGCAATTCGAGATCACCACCTCGGCGGCGCTGAAGCTCTTTGCTGAAACGCCCGCCGACTATCTGCTGCTCGAAGTCGGGCTCGGCGGCGATTTCGATTCGACCAACGTCATCGATCATCCGCTGGGCGTCATCATCACCCCGGTCGATTTCGACCATCAGAAATGGCTCGGCTACACCGTCGCCGAGATTGCCTCGCACAAGGCCGGCATCCTGAAGCGCGGGGCGCCGGCGGTGATCGGCCGCCAGCGCGACGAGGGCCTCGCGGTCATCGAGCGCGCCGCGCGCAAGCTCGGCGTCACCCCGTTCGTCCAGGGCCGCGACTATGACGGCTACGCGCAGAACGGCCGGCTGGTCTACCAGGACGAGGCCGGCCTGCTCGACCTGCCGCCGCCGGCGCTCATCGGCCATCATCAGTTCGACAATGCGGCGCTGGCGATCGCCGCTGTGCGCCACTTCGCCCTGCCGATCAGCGAGGCGCAGATAGCCGAGGGCCTCCGCACCGTGGTCTGGCCGGCCCGCATTCAGCCGCTCAAGGGCAGGCTCCGCGACCTGCTGCCGAAATCCGCCGAGCTGTGGCTTGACGGTGCCCACAACGCCCACGGCGCCGCTGCCCTGGCGCTGTCTCTCAAGGAAATGAACGCCGCGCGCCCGAGGCCGCTGGTGCTCATCATCGGCATGATGAATACGCGCGAGCCGGCCGACTTCATCGCGCCGTTCGTCGAGATGGCGCCGCGCGTCTTCACCCTGACCATTCCCGGCGAGCCCAATGCCCACCCGGCACGCTACATCGCCGAAGCGGCGGTGAACGCCGGTCTTGAGGCAAAGCCCTCACGCTCGGTCGAATCGGCACTGCGCGAAGCCGCAAGGCTCGGTGACGCCCGCGTCGTCATCTGCGGCTCGCTCTATCTCGGCGGCGATGTCCTCGCCAAGAACGGCACCCCGCCCGACTAGATGGATGTTCTACTGCTGACTATCAGTCAGGCACCCTCCCCCTCGGCGGCGCGTAGCGCGCAACCGTATCAACGGGGGAGGGTAGCGCAGCTTGAGGCGGAAGCCTCATAGCGGAGCTCGGGTGGGGGGAGCAGTCGGCACGGCGAGCACCTCACACCCCCTCCGACCTGCGCTAGGTTACTAGCGCTCCCAAGCTTCGCTTGCCCCCCGTTGAGCGGGAGGTGCCGCCTATACATAGATGCTGAGATCAGGCGAAGCTCTCGAGCCATTTGGTGAGCTGCGCCCGGCTCGGCCCATAGCCGACCTTGATGTCGACCGGCGCGCCATCCTTGAACACCATCAGCGTCGGCATGGCGCGCACGTTATACGCCGTCACCGTCGACGGGTTGGTCTCGACGTCGAGCTTGACGATCTTGACGCGGCCATCGAGTTCGACCGCGAGGTCCTCGAGGATCGGGTCCATCGCCCGGCAGGGTGGACACCAGTCGGCCCAGAAATCGACCAGCACCGGCTCCTTGGCGCTCAGCACTTCGCTCGAGAAATCGGCATCGGAAACCAGCTGGCCCATCTCGTTCTCCATCGGTAATTACCGATGAAGGTTACCCCGAGTCGGCCCGCCGGGCGAGAAACGAAAACGCCGCCGGAGGTGCCCGGCGGCGTTTTTCTTGACCGAATTTCGCGGCTGTTTAGGCGGCGTTGCTGGCAGCGTAGCTCGAAAGCCACTTGCTGAGGCCGGCCGTGGGGGTGCCCGCGCCGATCTTCATGTCGACGGCTTCGCCGTCCTTGTAGAGGATCATCGTCGGGATCGACCGGACGCCGTATTTCACGGTCGTCGAGGGGTTCTCATCGACATTGAGCTTGACGA
>Ga0265313_10000045_pt1 | contig 114646 bp, 114 predicted proteins | sample 4123metaG_FD_203122 | JGI IMG/M metagenome (GOLD analysis project Ga0265313, IMG submission 203122) | Rhizosphere microbial communities from Carex aquatilis grown in University of Washington, Seatle, WA, United States - 4-1-23 metaG | ecosystem: Host-associated > Plants > Roots > Rhizosphere... | reverse complement strand
TGGACCTGGCCCAGATCCTTGGGCGCAGCGGCAGCGCCTTGCAGGGCGTCGCGAAAGGCGCTGTCGTCCTCGACCGAGACCAGGGCCAGGGCGCAGCTCTTGCCCCGGGCCGTCAGCAGGTATCGGGCGGCGCCCGGGCCGTCCAGGGGCCTGGTCTCGGTACCCAGGAGGAACACCAGGCTGGGTTCGAAATCGCCGGCGATGGCCGTCACCGGCCGTGTGCAGGGCGAGGTCGCGACGACGAGGCGGGCGGCGGACCGGCTGACCCAAAGTCGATCGAGGCTCGGCAGGGTGAAGCCGAAGCCCCCGGCCTGAAGCAGGAACGACGCTGCCAGCAGCCCCGCAAGGCCGACATTCCGCGCCCCGCGGACAAAGGCCAGGAGCGTCAGGGCCATGGCCGCGCCGACTAGCAGCACGGTTACGACAGCAACGACATCCAGCCGGCCGGCGAGCCGCCAACCGAGCGCAGCGACCCCAGCCGCAAGCGCCAGGCCGGCGGCAAACCACATCGCCATCCCGGCCTGGCGAAGCCATTTCGGCCAGCCGGCCCCCAAGGGCTTGCTGACGTCGGCAAAGACTGCTGCGGCCAGAAGCGCCACGGCCGGATAGAGCGGCAGTACATAATGAGGAAGCTTGGTCGGCACGACCTCGAGGACGAGCCAGGCGGGGACGAGCCAGCAGAGGAGGAAGCGGACGGCCGTCTCCCGACGCTGGCGCCACACGCTGGGCAGGGCGGCGGCGAAGATGAGGCCCCCGGGCCAAAAGGTGATCGTCATCGCGACCAGATAGAAGCCCGGCGGAAAGCCATGGCTCTCCTCGCCGCCCACCAGCTTGGCGCCGAAGTCATGGCCGAGGGACTGGTTGAAAAAGGCGCCATGGCTGGCGATGCCGATGGCAACCAGCCAGGGCGCCACGATGAGGACGAGCAGCGGCAGGCCAAGCCGGAATTCCAGCGCGCCAAGCCAGCGCCAACGGCGCTGCACCAGGGAGACCGTCCCCGCGGTGGTCAGGAGAAAGAACGGCAGCACCGGACCCTTGACCAGGATCCCCAGGCTGAGCGCAACCCAGAACTGGATCGCGTTCGCCCGCTTCGCCTGGCCGAGATAGGCTGCGACCAGCCCGTCGAAGGCGGCCATGGATGTGGCCAGCAGGGTGGCATCGGTCTTGGCGAGCCGCGCCTCCACGCCCAACAGGAGCGAGGCGCCCAGGAGCAAGGCGGCGATGAGCCCGACGCGCCGGTCGAAAAGCCTACCCCCGATGCGCGTAAGGAAGACCAACGCCAGCAGCGCGCCGGCGAGCGATGGCAATCGGTAGGGCCAGATATCGTTGAGCGGCCGGCCCATGAGACTGACGGCCGCGGACTGGAGCCAGTAGATGCCGATGGGCTTGTTGTAGCGGGTCGCCTCCTGCATCCGGATATCGACGAAGTTGCCGGTTTCCAGCATCTGCTTGCTGGCCTGGGCGAAATGGGATTCGTCCCGGTCCACCGGCGGCAAGGTGGCGAAGCCCGGAAGATAGAAGGCCAATCCAACGAGCAGCAGCAGGGCCAGGGCCGGAACCCGGCCCAAATCCGCCCAGGCCGATAGCGGGGCCTCTGGGGTCACGAGGCGCGCCGACGCTCCCGCCTGATGAGAAAGATGTTGCGGGAATAGATGAAGAGTCCGGAGCCCTGGCCGAGGATGAACACGATGTCCTGGCGCTGGATGGCGTAGATCAGCAGCACCAGGCCGCCGCCCATGCTGAAATACCAGAAGGCCTCCGGCACGACGCTGCGCTTGGCTCTTTCGCTGGCGATCCACTGATAGAAGAAGCGGAAGAAGAACAACATCTGCCCGGCCACGCCGATCGCGGTCCAGATATCGAGTTTCATCGCTCTACCCTCGTACTTCGTCGACGGTGGGAAGCCGGGCTCGCCGGCGCAGCCACCAGACGCCCATGAGATCGGCGACGCCGATCATCGCCCGGCGGACATTGCTGTATTTGGAGGTGCCCCGCTCCCGCGGCCGATGGCCCACGAGAAGATAGGCGACCCGGTAGCCCTGGCGCAGGAAAAGCGCCGGCAGAAACCGGTGCATGCCATCGAAGCTGGGCAAGGCGAGGAAGGCTTCGCGCCGGAAGAGCTTGAGGCCGCAGCCCGTATCGGTGCAGCCGTCCTGCAGCACCGACTGGCGGATGGCGTTGGCCCAACGGCCGGCGAGCCGGCGCGACAGGCTGTCGCGCCGCTTCTGCCGCAGGCCGCCGACGAGGGAAAGGCCCGGGTCTTTCGCGACCGCGGCCAGGAGGTGCGGAATATCGGCCGGATCGTTCTGGCCGTCGCCATCGAGCGTGGCGACCCAGTCGCCGCTGGCCGCCCGGACGCCGGTCGCCACCGCCGCGCTCTGGCCGCTGCGCGGGCTGTGGCGCAGCACCCTGAGATCGCTCCTGCCGGCCATGGCCGATTTGAGGCGGGCGGGCGTCTCGTCATCGCTGCCGTCGTCGACGAACAGGATCTCGACCGGCGGAGTCGCCCGGAGCGAGGCATCGATTTCCGCCAGAAGCGGCAGGACGTTTTCCGCCTCGTTGTATACGGGCACGACGATGGAAAGTCGCAATCCAAGCCTCTCAAGGTATTCGGCCGGTTTGTCGGCCTCGCCCTTCGACAGGCTCAGGGTGAGGCCGAATTATTCGATCCTCATGCTGAATTCGTCGAAGCACGAGGGAAACCCGTCGCCCGCATTCGCCTGGGCGCTGGTTCGAAAGCGGCCGGGTTATACTCTTGGCCAGCCCCCGATGACAGGGGTATTGCGGCGCCTCAGGGCCGGCCCTACCTTGCCGCGCCATGGGATCAGCCGCTTTGTCCATGCCCCGGCGCCTGGGCGCCGTCAACTGGCTCGGGCTCTGGACGCTCTATGTCAGGGAGGTCCGCCGCTTCGCCAAGGTGGCGACCCAGACCCTGCTGTCGCCGCTCGTCACCACCCTGCTCTACCTCCTGATCTTCAGCCTGGCGCTGGGTCGAAGCCTGCCGCTACTTGGCGGGGTCACCTACGCCCAGTTCCTGGTCCCTGGCCTGGCGATGATGTCCATGGTCCAGAATTCCTTCGCCAACACCTCGTCCTCCATCGTCATCGCCAAGATCCAGGGCAATATCGTCGATATCCTGATGCCGCCCTTGAGCGCCGGCGAACTCACCCTGGCGCTTGCCGCCGGCGGCCTCACCCGGGGCCTCACGGTCGGGCTGGTGACGATCGTCGCGGTCAGCATCTTCGTGCCGCTGCCCATCCACAGCTGGCTCTTCCTGCTGTTCCACGCCTTCGCCGCCTCGCTCATGCTCTCCCTCGTCGGCATCCTGGCGGCGCTCTGGGCGGAGAAGTTCGATCAGATGGCGGCGGTGACCAATTTCGTCATCACGCCCTTGTCCTTCCTCTCCGGCGCCTTCTATTCGACCGAGCGCCTGCCGGATCTCTGGCGGTCCATCGCCCATCTGAACCCGTTCTTCTATATGATCGACGGCTTCCGCTACGGCTTCATCGGCCATGCCGACGGGTCGCTCGGCGCGGGGCTTGCCGTGCTCGCCGCGGCCGACATCCTGCTCTGGCTCGTCACATGGCGCCTGATACACAAGGGCTACAAGCTCCGGCCCTGAACCTGGCCGTCCGGCGCTTCGGCCGGGTGAACCGGGTCGGGTTCTTGAGCCTGTACCGGCGCGAGCTGTTGCGGCTGGTCAAGGACCGCGTCGACAGCCTGCTGGGGCCCGCGCTCGCCAACCTGATGTTCATGCTGGTGCTGAAGGTCGCCATGGGCGGGCAGCAGGTGGCGGCGATCGGCTTGCCGCTCGCCGATTTCGTCGCTCCCGGCCTGCTCATGTTCGCCGCCGGCGAGCGGGCATTTTCGGCCGGCTGCGTCTCCATCCTGTTCGACAAGATGGAGGGCATGATCGCCGACGTGTTCATGGCGCCGCTCACCGCCGCCGAGCGCCTCGCCGCCTATGCCGGCGCCTGCGTCTCCAGCGGGCTGGTCGCAGCCGCGATCACCGCAGCGGTGCTCTGGCCCTTCGCCCATCTCGGGATCGCCCATCCGGTGGCCCTGGTCGCTTTCTTCCTGGCGGGCACCTTGCTCCAGGCCCTCCTCGGCCTTGCCGCCGGCTTTTGGGGCCGGCGCTGGGACCACTACGCGGCCGTCCTCGGTTTTATCCTGATCCCGTTCTCCTATCTCTCGGGCATGTTCTACCCGACCAGGGGCCTGCCGCCGCTCGCCCGCGGCCTGATCGATGCCAATCCGCTCTACTACGTCATCGATGGCATCCGCTACGGCATGACCGGCGTGACCGAGACCGCGCCCTGGCTCGGCCTGCTGCTCATCGTCGTCCTCGATCTGCTGCTCGCGGTCCTGGTCTATCGGATGTTCCAGCGCGGCTGGCGGGTGAAGACATGAGGCGGGCGCGGCATCGCGTTTGATCGGACCACCGGCCATGCGTTAGCATGGTGCCCATGAATGAGCCGACCGTGAACGTGCGCTACATGGTGGCGGACGTGGAGACCTCGCTGGCCTGGTACGCTGCCCATCTCGGCTTCACCCCGCTTTCCAACATGGCCCCCGCCTTCGCCGACATGCGGCGCGGGGCCTTGCGCCTGCTGCTCAGTGGCAAGCAGAGTTCGGCCGGCAAGCCCATGCCCGATGGACAGGTCCCCGGCCCCGGCGGCTGGAACCGAATCCAGCTGATCTTCGAGGATCTGGCAGCCGAGGTGGAGCGGCTGCGCGCCGCCGGTTTGCGCTTCCGCAACGACATCGTGAAGGGGCCGGGCGGGTTGCAGATCCTGCTTGAGGATCCTTCGGGCAACCTGGTCGAACTGTTCCAGCCGGCGCGGCGATAGGTGCTGCAAGGTCGCCGAGACCCGACCCGGTAGGGGCTAGCGCCCCGCTTTCACGAACCATCGAAGAACCCGCCAATCGTGGCCTTGCACGCAACGGTCGCTTGCCGCCGGACAGAGGACAAAATGCATAGGCATATCTCTGAAGCGAAAGGAACTGAGCCATGGTCGCCTATGTCGTGTTCACGCGCGAAAAATTGCGAAACCCCGAAGAGTATCAGCGCTATAGGGAAAAGGCCGGGCCCGCCGCGAAAGGCCACCCTCTGAAGGCACTGGCGCTTTACGGCAAGCACGAGGTGCTGGAAGGCCCGGCGATAGAGGGCGCGGTCATCCTGGAATTTCCAACCGTCGAGGCAGCGAAGGTCTATTACAGCAGCCCCGCCTATCAGGATGCGGTCAAGCATCGCTTCCTCGCAGCCGACTACCGTGTGTTCATCGTCGAGGGGCTCTGAGGGGATATCGATTGAAATTGGGGAACAACCGCCAGGGCTCGTGAATGGATGGACTGACAATATTTGGCGTGTTCGCCGTAACGGCCATGCTGGTTTGTTACGCGCTGGAGGATCGCAGCCGTTGGTTCATCCTGGCTTTCGCGGGGGCCTGCGCCCTAGGCTCAGCCTATGGCTTCTTGCAGGGCGCGTGGCCGTTCGGCGTGGTTGAAGCCATCTGGTCCCTCGTAGCTCTGGGACGATGGCGGCGAATTTCAATCTAGGACAGTCCCCGACGGGGCTTGTCGTTGACAGGCCCGGGGCAAATCCCGATAGTCTCGGCCTTTTTTGGCGGGCTCTCCCAGAGCAAGATCGGGTCAGCTTCTCCCAAGCTGACCCGTGAATCCTGTTCTGCATGTTAGGCTCTAGAAAGGCCGGGGCGATGATTCCAGCGGTGATGCCGACCTACGCCAGGGCGCCGCTCGCCTTCGAGCGCGGCGAAGGGGCCTATCTCTACGCCTCCGACGGGAGCCGCTATCTCGACTTCGCCTCGGGCATCGCGGTGACGGCGCTGGGCCATGCCCATCCCCATCTGGTGGCCGCGCTCACCGAGCAGGCGAAGAAGCTCTGGCACACTTCGAATCTGTACCAAATACCCGGCCAGGCCCGGCTCGCCGAGCGGCTGACGGCGGCCTCCTTCGCCGACAGCGTCTTCTTCTGCAATTCCGGCGCCGAGGCTATCGAATGCGGCCTGAAGATGGTCCGCAAATACCAGGACGATTTCGGCGATCCCAAGCGCTACCGCGTCATCTGCTGCGAGGGCGCCTTCCACGGCCGGACGCTGGCCACGATTTCGGCCGGGGGGCAGGAGAAGCATCTCGCGGGCTTCGCGCCCGCTGTCGACGGCTTCGACCATGTGGCGTACGGCAACCTCAATGAGCTGCGCGCGGCCATCGGGCCGGAGACCGCGGCCGTGCTGGTCGAGCCGATCCAAGGCGAGGGCGGATTGCGCGCGGCCTCGATCGACTACCTCAAGGGCCTGCGCCAGGTCTGCGACGAATACGGCCTGCTCATGTTCCTGGACGAGGTCCAATGCGGCATGGGCCGCAGCGGCCGGCTCTTCGCCCATGAATGGGCCGGCGTCGAACCCGACATCGTGGCCACGGCCAAGGGGCTTGGCGGCGGCTTTCCCGTCGGCGCCTGCCTCGCCAAGGAAAAGGCCGCCAAGGCGCTCTCCGCCGGCAGCCACGGCAGCACCTTCGGCGGCAACCCGCTGGCCATGGCGGTCGCCAACGCCGTGATCGACGTGCTCCTCGCCGACGGCTTTCTCGAGACCGTGCGGCAGCGGGCCGAGCGCCTGCGCCAGGGCCTGACCGAACTCGTCCGGCGCCATCCCGACCGGCTGGAGGAGGCCCGCGGCTTCGGCCTGCTCCTGGGGCTGAAATGCCGCGTGCCCAACACCGAGCTCATGTCCCGCCTGCGCGACAGGCACCTGCTTGTCGCCACGGCGGGCGACAACGTGCTGCGCATCCTGCCGCCCCTGATCGTGGAAGACTCCCATATCGACGAGGCGCTCGGCATCATCGATGGCGCGCTCGCGGCCTGGGGACCCGCGTGACCGGCGGACCGCGGCATTTCCTGGATCTGGACCTGCTCCCGGCCGAGGAGCTGCGCCGGATGCTCGAACTCGGCCGCGGCTTCAAGGCCGGCGAGGCGCCGGGCGGCGAGGCCAGGCCCTTCGCCGGCAAGGCGCTGGCCATGATCTTCGAAAAGCCCTCGACCCGTACGCGGGTGTCCTTCGAGCTCGGCATGCGCCAGCTCGGCGGCGACGCCATCGTGCTGGAGCGGGAAAGCTCCCAGATCGGCCGCGGCGAGACGGTGGCCGACACGGCGCGGGTTCTCTCGCGCTACGTCGACGTGATCATGCTGCGCACGACCAAGGAGGAGAAGCTCCGCGAGCTGGCCGAGCACGCGACCGTGCCGGTCATCAACGGCCTCACCGATCGGACCCACCCCTGCCAGCTGATGGCCGACGTGATGACCTTCGAGGAACGGTGCGGGCCCATCGCCGGGCGCAAGATCGCCTGGAGCGGCGACGGCAACAACATGGCCACCTCCTGGATCCACGCGGCCGAACGCTTCGGCTTCGCCCTTCACCTCGCCTGTCCCGAGGAGCTTCGCCCGCCGCCGGACGTGGTTGCCTGGGCGCGCGGACGCGGCGCCAAGATCGCGGTCACCGCCGACGTGGAGGCCGCCGTCGACGCCGCCGACTGCGTCGTCACCGACACCTGGATTTCCATGGGCGACCAGGACACGAGCGACCGGCACAACCTGCTGCGCGGCTACCAGGTGGACGAGCGGCTGATGCGGCTCGCCAAGCCCGAAGCGATTTTCATGCATTGCCTGCCGGCCCACCGCGGCGAGGAAGTGACGCCGGGGGTGATCGACGGGCCCCAGTCGGCGGTCTGGGACGAGGCGGAGAACCGCTTGCACGCCCAGAAGGGCATCCTCTACTGGTGCCTCGCCGGCAAATAGCCGGCCCGATCCCATGACCGCCCCCGTCATTGCCATGGACGATCTGATCCTGCCGTTCCAGATCGAGGCGCCGGGCCTGCGCGGGCGGCTCCTGCGCCTCGGCCCGCTCGCCGACGAGATCCTCCATCGCCATGCCTATCCCGCCCCCGTCGCGCGGCTGCTGGCCGAGATGCTGGCGCTGGCCGTACTTCTCGCCGGCGCGCTCAAATACGAGGGCGTCTTTACCCTCCAGGCCTCGGGCAAGGGGCCGGTTCGCCTGATGGTAGCCGATGTCAGCAGCGGCGGGACGCTGCGAGGCTATGCCCAGTTCGACGAGGCGCGGCTGCCCGCGGCGGCCGATGCCCGGCTTCCCCATCTCGTCGGCCCCGGGCATCTCGCCTTCACCGTCGACCAGGGCGACTTCACCGACCGCTACCAGGGCATCGTCGAGCTGGCGGGCGCCAGCCTGACCGACTGCGTGCATCATTATTTCCGCCAGTCGGAGCAGCTGGAATGCGCGCTGCGCGTCGCCGTTTCGGAAAGCGGCGGCCGTTGGCGGATCGGCGCCCTGATGCTCCAGCGCCTGCCGCCGGCCGCGGACAGCATGGAGGCGGATGCGGCCGAGGACGGCTGGCGCCGGGCGCTTGCCTTCATGGCCAGCGTGCGCGATGGCGAACTGACCGACCCCGCCCTTTCCCCCGAAGCTCTGCTCTATCGCCTGTTCCACGAGGACGGCGTACGGGTTTTCCGCAGCCATCCGCTGGTCGCCGGCTGCCGCTGCTCGCGCGAGCGGGTCGAGCGCATGCTGAAGGCCATGCCGACGGAGGAGCTGGTCGCCATGCAGCAGGACGAAGTGTCCGTCATCACCTGCGAATTCTGCAGCCGCCAATATCGCTTCGACCGCGCCAGCCTTGCCAACCTGGTGGCGGCAAGCGCCAGCGTCTCGGATACGGCCGCCGATTGACCTCTGCGCGGCTTCGCGGGCTTGACCGGCGCCGGCCTCATCGCCACGTTCAGGGCAAATCCTCGAGGAGCAGACGGCGATGATTCGCAAGGCGCTGATTCTTCTTGCGATGCTGGGCATTCTTGGGGCTTGCGACACGCCGCCAAGCCGCGAGCCTTTCCCGAAGCTAACATATTCCTATCTTCCGCCCTTCCGCCTTGCCGTCGCGCGGGTCGCGATCGTCGACCAGTATCGCCCGACGCTCGCTCCCCCATACATCGAGCAGCAGTTCCCGGTCTCGCCGTCGGGCACCGCCGAGCAATGGGGCCATGACCGGCTCCAGGCCGTGGGCGGCGGCGGGACGGCGATCTACACGGTGCTGAGGGGCGACGCCATCGACGTTCATCTCGCCGACAACGACAGCGGCGGAATGTTCGGCCAGTTCAACGTTCCCCAGTCAGACCGCTACGACCTCACCATCGCGGTCAAGCTGGAGATCCTCGATCCCTCGGGCCAGGTGGTGGCAAGCGTCCACGCGAACGCCATCCAGAGCCACACAGTCGCCGCCGACGCGACCTTGAACGACCGCGAGCGGCTCTGGTTCGACATGACCGAGGCGACGATGAAGGATCTGAACGGCCAACTGGAGAAGAGCATCCCGCTCTATCTGCAGGCGTACCTGCGATAGCCCTCGAGGCTACTCCGCCGCCCAGGCGATGAGCCGGCGAAGGAAGGCTTCGCCTTCGGCAAGTTGGGAAAGCTCGATGTATTCGTCGGGCTTGTGGGCCTGATCGATGCTGCCGGGGCCGCAGACCACGGCGTCGAGGCCGATCTCCTGGAACTGGCCGGCTTCTGTGCCGAAGGAGATGCCGATCGACTCGTTGGCCCCGGTCAGCCTTCTGACCAGCGCCTCGGCCGCCGAGCCGGGCTTGGGCACCAGAGGCGGCACGACGCAGGATGCCGTCAGGCTTGCTCCTGCCTCCGGCGCCCGGGCCTTCAGGCGCTGGGCGAGATCGCCCTCGACGAAGCGCCGAACCTCTACTTCCACCGCCTTCGGATCGGTGGCCGGTATGGGGCGGAATTCCCAGCCGATCCGGCAGGTGCGGGCGACGATGTTGACGGCCGTGCCGCCCTCGATCTCGCCGATGTTGAGAGTCGTGTGGGGCGGATCGAAGCCGGGGTCGAAGGGACCATCGCGCCGGAACCGCTCGGCCAGGCGCCCGAGAAAGGCGATCGCCTCGCCGGCATGGGCGATGGCGTTCACCCCGCGATCGGGCGCGCTGGAATGGCCATCGCGCCCGACGACCTCGAGGCTGTAGCCGTAACAGCCCTTGTGCCGGTTGCCGAGCTTGAGGCGCGTCGGCTCGCCGATCACGGCCAGCGCCGGCTGGGGCAGATTGGCGGCGATGTCGGCGATCATGCGCGGCGCGCCAAGGCAGCCCAGCTCCTCGTCGTAACTGAGCGCGATGTGGACCGGGCGCTTCAAGCCGGCGCCAAGCATGGCCGGCACCAGGGACAGCACGAGGGCGATGAATCCCTTCATGTCGGCGCTGCCCCGGCCATAAAGCCGGCTATCGGCCTCGCGCAAGGCGAAGGGATCGCTCGACCAGGGCTGGCCCGCGACCGGTACCACGTCGGTATGGCCCGAGAGCACGACGCCGCCGGCTTCCGCCGGACCGAGGCTGGCATAGAGGTTGGCCTTGGCCTTGCCGTCGTCGAAGGTGAGGCGGCTTTCGACGCCGTGGGCCGCCAGATGGCTGCGCACGAAATCGATCAGCGCCAGATTGGACTTGGCCGATGTAGTGTCGAAGGCGACGAGGCGCGCCAGCATCTCCCGCGCGGCGGCCGACGGCCCAGCCATGGGTGTCGCGCTCATACGTTGCCGGAGTCGGGCCGGGACGGGCTGCCGATGATGGCGAGGAACTCGCGCCGGGTGCGCGGATCGGAGCGGAAGGTGCCGAGCATGTGGCTCGTCACCATACTCATGCCAGGCTTGTGGACGCCCCGGGTGGTCATGCACTGATGCGCCGCGTCGATGACGACGCCCACACCGCGCGGCTGCAGCACGTCGTTGATGGTGTTGGCGATCTGCGCCGTCAGCTTTTCCTGGATCTGCAGGCGCCGGGAGTAGACCTGGAGCACGCGGGCGAGCTTGGAGATGCCGATCACCCGGCGGGCCGGCAGATAGGCGATATGGGCGCGCCCGATGATGGGCACCATGTGATGCTCGCAGTGAGATTCGAAGCGGATGTCGCGCAGCACCACCATCTCGTCGTAGCCGTCGGTCTCCTCGAAGGTGCGCTCCAGCAGGCTGACCGGGTCCTCGTCGTAGCCCGAGAAGAACTCCTCATAGGCGCGCACGACGCGCTCGGGCGTGCCCAGTAGGCCTTCCCGGTCGGCGTCGTCGCCGGCCCAACGGATGAGGGTGCGCACGGCCTTCTCGGCCTCAGCCCGGGAGGGTTTCGAGGGCCGGCGCGAGACGCCGGCGCGCACCGGCTCCTTGGTCACCAGGGCCGCGGGACGCTGCTTGGCTTTGTCACGGGCGGACATGAGGCGGGTACTCCCGGGAGTGGACGGGGGGGCTGGAGGCGCCAGGCTAATTCAAGTTGATCGGCTGATGGGGGCTGTCGAGGGAGAAGCTGGGGATGGTCACGTCGAACCGCTCCCCGGTTTCGCTGGCTTCCATCTGATAGGTGCCGCCCATGATGCCAGAGGGCGTGGGAAGCGGCGTGCCGCTGGTGTACTCGAAGCTGTCCCCCGGCCGCAGCACGGGTTGCTCGCCAACCACGCCCGCCCCGCGGACCTCCTGGATCCGGCCGCGGGAATCGGTGATGCGCCAGTAGCGATTGCGCAGCTGCACCGTTCGCTCGCCGTTGTTCTCGATGCGGACGTGATAGGCCCAGACGAACCGCTGTTCGTCGGGCTCCGACTGATCCTCGAGGTAATAGGGCTTCACGGTGACGGTGATGCCCGCGGTGGTCTCGCGATACATGGGCCGCATTCTACGCCGGCCGGCCCCGCTATCCAAGCAAGCGGCGGCCTGAAGGAATATCCAGACAAAGAAAAGCGGCGCCGACCAACCGGTCGGCGCCGCCTTAGATACCTTCAGTGCGTTGGCTTCGTCGAGCTATCAGGGCTCGAGGATGATTTCCGCACGACGGTTACGCGCTTCCTTCACGCCGCGAGCGGTCGGAACCGCAGGCTCGCTCATGCCGCGGCCGGCGACCGTGATCTTGTCGGCGGAGACGCCGCCGGCGATCAGGGCAGAACGGACCGCGTCAGCGCGACGCAGCGACAGCGCCATGTTGTAGTCCTCTGGGCCGACCAAGTCGGTGTGGCCGGTGACCGAGATCGAGGACGGATTATGCATCTTGGCGTCGGAAAGGACCTGGTTGATCACTTCCTGGCCAGCAGGCGTAATCACGGACTTGTCGAAGTCGAAATAGACCGTGTAGTTCATCGGCGAGCTGACCGAAGGCTGTGCAGCCATCGCTTCCTTCTTCTCGAGCTCGTCGAGGGCGGCCAGCGTGTCGTTCTTGCAAGCCGCGATCTTGTCGTCTTCGTGATTCTCGTCCTGCTCTTCAACCCAGCAATCGAACTTCGCCTGGGCCTTGGCAGCGACGTCCGGCTTGGCATCGCGTGCGCCGCCGTCGAGGTCGGTCACGAGACGCTGACGGGCCGCCGCCATGTCAGCCTGCTTGTCGGCCGGGATATCCCAGTCGGCCAGCTGCTCCGGCTGGACCACCTGACCGCCCGCCGACGCCAAGCCCTTCTTGGCGAAGTAGTTGGCGTTCGACCAGTCGTATTCACCGGCTTCATCAGCCGTGAAGGCCTTGTATTGCTCGGTCAGGTCCTGCGTGAAGGGAGATCCCGTCCCCTTGGCAGTGCTGACTGTCTGAATGTTGCTGACGCAGCCGGCCAAGAACGCGAGAGCCGCTACGGCGCCGATTGCTTTGATCTTCATCTGCTTGACCCCTCTTCAATAAACACCAATCACCGGTGCCGGCGAGCCATCGAGCACAGGCATCGTGCCCGCGACCCGAATAAAGTTCCCGGCGAGCCCCCCGCCGAGCCCAGGGTCCAGTAGCTGAATCATCCGCGACCCCAAGTCAGCAAGGATATTATGCAAGGGCCTCTACGATGTCAAAAATACCCAGGTCAAATATCAGGGCCATCAGCTAAGTCCTCGCCAACTGTGACAATTTTGCCACTCGCGCCCTCCGCGTCCTCCCGATCATGGGTGACCAGGAGGACGGGCAGCATCCTCGCCCGGGCGCGCTCGAAGACTAGCCGGCGGAAGCGTTCGCGCAAGCCGGCATCGAGCCGGCCGAAGGGCTCGTCCAGGAGCAGGGCGCGGGGTTCGGACAACAGCATCCGCAATAAAGCCACCCGGGCCCGCTGCCCGCCGGAAAGGGTGGCGGGATCGCGCGCCTCGAATCCGACCAGTCCCGCCTCCTCCAGGGCCGCCGCCACCCGGTCACGGCGCGTCTGCCGGTCCAGCGCCTGGGGCAAGCCGAAGGCGAGATTGCCGGCAACCGAAAGATGTGGAAACAGGAGGTCGTCCTGGAACAGGATGCCCAGGCGCCGGCGCTCGGGCGGCAGGGCGAGAATGTCCTCGCCGTCCAGCCGGACCCGGCCTCGGCTGCGGAAGGCGGGATCGAGGGTACCGCAGAGAAAGGCCAGCAGGCTGGACTTGCCGCTGCCCGACGGCCCCATGAGCGTGGCGCTCTCACCCGGCGCGATGGCGAGATCGAGGGGACCGAGCAGGCGGCGCTGGCCCAGCCAGAGGCCGACCTGCTCGAGGCGGAGTCCCTGCTGGACGCGATCGGCGCTCATCCGCCGACCTTGGGTCCGCGCCGATTGCGGTAGACGAGGGCGGGCAGCAGCAGGGCGAGGGCGAATCCGGCCAGCGGCATGGCTGCCTGGAGGAATCCGAACACGCCGGCGAGGCGCCGGTCCCCGCCGGTAGCAAGCGCCACCGCCTCGGTCGCCAAGGTCTCGAACCGGCCTGCCCCGGCGAAGAGGGTGGGGAGATAGAGCGACAGGCTGACCGAAAACCCGACCGCGGCCGCGGCCAGGATCGGGCGCAGCAGCAGCGGCAGGGTGAGGCGGAAGAACACGCGGGCCCGCCCGGCCCCGAGACAAAGCCCCGTCCTGGCATAGCGCTCGTCGAGGCCGCGATAGGGATCGGCCAGCATCAGGAACACATAGGGCAGGACGAAGAGAAGATGGCTCCAGATCAGCGCCAGGAGCGTTGCGTCGATGCCGAGCCAGGCATCGAGGGCGGCCGTGCCGAACAGGAAGGAAATCTGGGGCACCAACAGGGGCAGATAGATGAGCCAGAGGACGCGGGCCGTGGGATGGAGCCCGTGCCGGCGCTCGTTCTCGAGGCAGCCGAGGCTGAGCGCGAGCGCGATGCCCGTGGAAGCCAGGCCCAGCAGCAGGCTCGTCCCCAGGACCCGGCCGAGGCCTAGCGAACCCGCTGCCCAGTTGCCGAGAGTCCAGCTGACGGGAAGGACGGCGGGAAAGGGCCAGCGCCAGGCGAAGGACCAAAGGCCGAGGCCGGCGATGGCGAGAGCCGCGACCAGCAACAGGCTGCACGCCGCGGCAAAGCCGATGACGCTGCCGACGATGCCGCTGCCGCCGCGCCCGCCACCGGCAAGCCAGGAACGGGACAGCCGGGCAACCGCGATTTCCCCGCCGCGCCAGAGCAGGATCGCCGTCCCCGCCAGCAAAGCCTGGAGCACGGCCCCGGCGGCGGCTGGGAACAGGCTGTCGAGGCTGGCGTCGTTGAACCAGGCGAGCAAGAGGGGGGCGAGCGCCGGCGGCGCGCTCGGCCCCAGGATCAATCCCATGTCGACCACCGAGAGCGAAAACGCCAGCACGGCATAGATCGGCAGCCGCAACTGGGGGTAGAGCTGGGGCAGAACCACCTTGAGCCAGGCCGTGGTCGGCCGGTAGCCCAGCATGCGGGCGCTGAGCAGGGCGCGATCGGCCGGGAATTGGCCGAGCCCGGAGAGGATGGCGAGGAGCAGGAAGGGCGTCTCCTTCAGCATCAGCCCCAACGCCAGAGCCAGGCCAAGGCTGTCGCCTGGCGCGGCAAAATCCGGTGGCTGGCCGGAGGGGGCCAGGAGAGGGGCGGCCGCGCGGACGAGCCAGCCGCTGGGAGCGATAAGAAAGGCGAAGCCGATGGCGATCGCCGCATGGGGCAGGGCCAGCAGCGGGCTCAAGAGGCGCGCCAGCCAGGCATGGAAGCGGGTGCCGTGAAGGGCGGCGGCGATCGCAATCGCCGCGGCGAAAGAGAGCATGGTCGCGAGCAAACCGCTGACGACGCTGGCGAGGAGCGCGCCCGGCAGCTCGGGCGCCGAGAGCAGCTCCACCCAGGGCTTGAGCGAAAACCCGGTGGCGCTCGAGCCCGGCAGAATGCCGAAGGCCGGCAGCAAGGTGCCGGCGAGCCCGGCCAGCACGGGCAGCAGGAAGAGTGCGAGAGTCAGCCCCGGAAGGAGCCTCAGCCAGCCGCCGGCCGCGATGCCTCTCACTTTTCGTAGCGCCGGCGCCACTCCTCGGCGAGCCTGGTCATCCAGCTCGGATCCGGCTCCGGCAGGGTGCGGCCGAGCTTGTCGGGCGGCAGGGTCGCGAGGCCGAGCGGCAGGGCGTCGAACAGCGCCTTCTCCGCCGGCGACAGCTTGGCCATGGCCAGCACCGTGGGGTCGCCCCAAAGGCGCGGATCCTGCTTGCGGGCCTGGGCCTCGGGCGACATCAGGAAATTGGCCGTCACCATTGCGCCCGCCTTGGCGTTGGCGTCATAGGGAATGGCGAGGAAATGGGTATTGGCGATGCTGCCGCGGTCGAAGACGTAGGTGCGCACGCTCGCCGGCAGCAGGCCCTGGGCGATGGCCGAGCTTGCCGCCGAGGGATTGAAGTTGAAGGCGATGTCGATCTCGCCGTCGTCGAGGAGCTGACGCAACGCTTCGCTGTCGCGCGGATACTGCTTGCCCTCGCGCCACAGCAGGGGCCTCAGCGAATCGAGAAAATGCCAGAGCGGCGCCGTGGCGGCGGCGAACACGCCGGCGACCGCGGGCCGTGAAAGCCGCGCCGGTTCGTGCATGAGCTCGTAGAGCGCCTGCTTCAGGAAGGTCGCACCGGTGAAGTCAGGCGGGGCCGGATAGGTGAAGCGCCCGGGATGCTGCTTCGCCCAGGCGAGCAATGCGGCCATGCTGCGCGGCGGGTCGCTGAGCCGCGCCGTGTCATACATGAACACGATCTGGGCCATGCCCCAGGGCGCTTCGAGGCCGTCGACCGGGACCGTGAAGTCGGTCGCGATCGTGGGCTTGTTCTCGACGTCGGCCAGCTGGTAGTTCGGCGTCATCTGGGTGAACGGGCCGAACAGCAGGCGACGGCTTTTCATGGCGGCGAAATTGGCGCCGTTGATCCAGATGAGATCGACCGACCCGCCATCGGTCTTGCCTGCCGCCTTCTCGGCCAGCACGCGGGCCACCGCATCGCCCGTGTCGGCGAGCTTCACCTGCTTCAAGGTGACGCCGTATTCGGACTGGAGCCGGCCCGCGGCCCAGGCGATGAAGGCGTTGATCTGCTCGCTGCCGCCCCAGGCATCGAAATAGACCGTCTCGCCCCGGGCCTGGGCCAAGGCCTGGTTCCAGCTCGTCGGCGCGGGATCGGCGGCGGCCGATCGCGGCAGGATCGAGAGGAAGCCGGCGGCCACGATGCCAAGGGCGGGAAGGAGGCGCAGGAGTCTGGGCATGATCGGCCTTTCGCTGCGGACTGCCGGGAAAGTTACCCTGCCCGCACGGCAGCGGCCACCCGAAGCTCGGCCCGCCGCGGGACCGTGCCCTGCGGCTTGAACCCTCCTCGGGCCTCGCCTATAAACGAAAAGGAGCGCGGGCGTAGCTCAATGGTAGAGCAGAAGCTTCCCAAGCTTACGACGAGGGTTCGATTCCCTTCGCCCGCTCCAGGATTCCCGAGGGATCGCGGTGCGGCTCCGCGGCGTGATCGCCGTCTAGGCGCGTGCGCTCAATACGCCGGGAACATCTCGTCCGAGACGCGCGAGACGCCGGGTACACCCTCGGCCAATGCCAGCAACGCCTTATGCTCGGCCTCGGAGCTGACCAGGCCCCACAAATGCACCACCCCATCCGAAACGATGACGTTCCGGCTGCCGAAGTCGGTCCATGACTGCTGCTCCATGCGCGCGAGCAATTCGCGCCGGATCTCGACGTCGCCATGATGGGCGTTGTCGCCGTGGTCGTGCCCGATGACCGAGGCGACCGCCTGGACCAGGTTGGACCGGCTGACCACGCCCACCAGCTTGCCATTGCGCAGGATCGGCACCCGCTTGATCCGCTTGCGCTCCATGAGAGCCGCAATATCCGAAAGCGGCGCATCCTCGCCGGCCGAGACCACGTCCGCGGTCATCACTTCATCGACCGTCTTGCCATGGGACTTGGCAAAGTCCTCGGCGCAGGCCGCCGCGCCGCTGACCGCCTCGAGCCACCAGGGGCGATGCTTTTCGGTGCCGATTTCGGCCCGATGGATGAGGTCCGATTCGCTGATGATGCCGATCAAGCGACCCTGGTCGTCGACGACCGGCAGCGCGCTGACGTCATGATCGCCCATGAGCTTGAGGGCATCGGCGACCTTCGTATCGGGGCGGGCCGTTACGACGTCGCGGACCATGATATCAGACGCGCGCATCATCTTCTCCTTGGGCTTGGATGGTGAGGGTGTCGCGGCGCGGCCGGGATCAGAACAGAAAACGGAACAGCGCGAACAGAGACCCCGAAAGCACGATCGCGGCCGGCAAGGTCATCACCCAGGCAAGCGCCATGTTCCTGATCGTGCTGGCTTGCAGGCCGGACCCGTTGGCCGCCATGGTTCCGGCGACCCCCGATGAGAGCACATGGGTGGTGCTGGCCGGCAGCCCGTAATTGTCCGCTGCCATGATAAGGCCCATGGCGACGAGCTCGGCCGCCGCACCCTGGCCATAGGAAAGATGCTCCTTGCCGATCTTTTCGCCCACCGTGACGACGATGCGCTTCCAGCCGACCATGGTGCCGAGGCCAAGGGCGATCGCCACCGCGACCTTGACCCAGGTCGGGATGAACTTGGTGCCCTTGTCCAATTCCTTCTTGTAGGCGGTCAAGGTGGCGACCTGGTCGGTCGACAGATCGGCGGCCTTGTCCTTCACCAGCAGGCGGAGCGCCTCGGAGGCGAGATACATATCGTTTCGCGTGTTGCCGACGGCATCGGACGGCAGCTTGGCGAATGAACCGTATTGCTTCACCTGCCCGGCGATGTCGGTCACCAGGACCGCCAGCGAGGGATAGGTGCCCTCGTCGATCACATGCTGGGCGACGTAGTGGGTCACGGCGGGGCGCGGGTTGCCCAGCACGTTGTAGCCGGCGGCCTTGCCGGCGATGACCTCGGCCGCCGCCGTGGACGCCTTGAAGAATTCGGGCGTGTAGCTGTCGGGCAGGGCGCGGTTGAGGGCATAGGCCGTCGGCACCGTGCCGATCAGGATCAGCATGATGAGGCCCATGCCTTTTTGCCCGTCGTTGGAGCCATGGGCGAAACTGACGCCGGTGCAGGTCAGGATCAGAAGTCCGCGGATCCACCAGGGCGGGGGCGCCGATCCGACAGGGGCCTTGTAGAGCGCAGGAATGCGGATCACCAGCTTGCAGACCATCAGCAGAAGGGCCGCCAGGAAGAAGCCGGCGAGCGGCGAGAACAGCAGCGACTTGCCGACATTGAGCGCCTGGTTCCAATCGACGCCGCTGGTGCCGCTGCCGCTCGCGGCGAGAAGCTGGTTCATGACGCCGACGCCGATGATCGAGCCGATCAAGGCATGGGAGCTCGAGTTCGGGATGCCGAAATACCAGGTGCCAACATTCCAGATGATGGCCGCGATCAGCAGGGCGAAGACCATGGCGAAACCGGCGCTGCTGCTGACTTGCAGGATGAGTTCGACCGGCAGCAGTGAGATGATGCCGAAGGCGACCGCGCCGGTCGAGGTGAGAACGCCGAGGAAGTTGAAGAACCCGGACCAGACCACGGCGATATGCGCCGGCAGGGCGTGGGTATAGATGACCGTCGCCACGGCGTTGGCCGTGTCGTGGAAGCCGTTGACGAACTCGAAGCCGAGGGCGATGAACAGCGCCAGCGCCAGCAGGGCATAGACGAGCATGCCGGGAGAAGGCGAGGCCGCCAGATCGCCAAGCAGCGACCACGCCACATAGACCGCGCCGACCGCCAGAATTCCGAAGGCAACGAATGGGCCGGCCTTCGAGGTCCAGGAAGGCAAGCCCGAGGAGCCCAGCGGGTGGTGGCCACCGGCGCCGGAATGACGCGCCTGCTCTCGGGCGATCGCTGTGTCGCTCATCTCTGTCCCCCATTGCTTGCGATGAGCCGGCCGTGCCCACCATCGAAGAAGGGCGATCCTATCCGCAGCCTATAACAGGACTGTGACAGGGAGCGCTCTTACTTGCCGGTCCAATTCCGACAGCCGTGGAGGAACAGATCGACCGTCTGCCGCGCCCAGGCGTCGAGCTCCGCCTCGGTCATCGGCACGCCCATGCCAAGCGCCTGACGCTGGGGCCAGGCGACGACCATCTGCAGGAATTGGGTCGCGGCGAATCGGGACGCTTCCACGCTCGGGCTCCCGAGAGACGGATCGCGCCGCAACAAGGCGCCGATGCGCTCCACGGCGTCCCGGCCCGCCGACCGGTCGGCGATCACCGCGGCAAGTTCGGGGAATCGGCCGGCCTCGGCCAGTATGACCCTGTGAAGGGCCAGCGCCTGAGGGCTGAGAGCGGCATGCAATATTGTCTCGGCCAGCCGCGCCAGGATCTCCTCCAGGCTGCCGCCGACGAACAAGCCCTCCACGTCGGGCGGGCGAAGCCGATCGACGATGCGATGCACGACGGCGCCGAACAGGGCCGCCTTGTCGGGAAATCGATGGTAGAAGGTGCGCTTGGACAGCCGCGCCCGCTTGGCGACCATTTCGATCGAGGTTTCGCCGTATCCCAGATCGAGGAACAGCGCCGTCGCCACCTCCAGGATCCGCTCCCCAAGCAGCGCCGACGCCTCGCGAGAAGGACGCCCCCCTCGGCGCAGTGGTTTTTTCATTGCCTTCCGATTCCCGACCGCCTCGCCGGCGGATTCTACGACCAGACCGGCCCCAACATTACCCGGTAAGCGCAACCGTGCCAGCGCCGATGCACGAACGCGCGCTCATAAGAGGGCATCCTGAATCCGCGCCTTCCATGCTCGCGGTCGAAGGAGGGGCAGCGGCGCTTCCTTCCGCGCCCGGGCGAGCCGGACGCGCCTAAGGCTACCAGCAGCGATAGCAGGGGCCCCAATAGTACGGGTGATAGGGCCTTCCCACGACGATGCAGCCGGAGAGCGAGAGCGCGAGGGCCAGGGTAACCAGGACAATGCGCAGGCTACGCATGGTGACTCCTTTCGAAACCGGCCCCGGAGGCAACCCGAGGCAGTTTCCAGGCTAGCATGCGCCGTAACGCAACGCAACGGTATCGTTGCTTTTATTTTGATGTGTTGGGAACCTCGATTCCGGCCGCCGCCAGCGAAGCCATGATGTCGGGCAGCGATCGAAACAGGGTCAGCGGATCGTCCTTGGACGGTAGGAACCCGCGCCGCCGCCAAAATTCCGCGGCCTCGCCGTCGAGCGCATTGACGACGAGCGCACGACCGCCGATCAATCGGGCGCCGGCAACGCATCGCGCTAGGGCGTGCCTGAGAAGGCCGGTCCCGATACCTCGGCCGGACCACCCTAGGTCCGTCGCAAGCTGTCCGAGCAAGAGGCAGGGGACCGGATCCGGCGGCTGGCCCGTCCTGATAGAACGCGGCATCGTCGCGGGAACGATGGCGGTCGGTGCCAGCCCGTAATAGCCGACGACACGGCCGGAATCCTGGACCACCATGACGACGGTGAAGCCCCGCTCCTGATTGGCGAGCGCCTTGGTCTTGAGCCAGCTGTCGAGGGCAGGCTTGCCGCAGGAAAAGCCGGAGACGTCATGGCGGTCGTTGAGGGGTTCCGGCTGGGAGAGCGCCACGGGCAGGCCGTCAGCTCTTCTTGCGACCCGATTCCCAGGGAGCCTTGCGGTTGAAAAGCGCGACCATTTCGGGAACAGCCGCGGCCGGTGCCGAGATCGCCGCCATGAAGGCGTTGAAACCCTTGGGGCTCATGCGGACGAGGGCGGTTTCCATCACCACCTCTTCGGCCGCGCGGACCGCGGCCTCCCGGACGAAATCAGTACGCGATCGCCCGCGCAGGTCGGCGGCGCGGTCGATGATGGCGATGTCGCTCGCCGGAAACCGCATCGACAACGGATGTTCCTTTTTCCTGGCGCCGCTGGCCATCGCGCGCTCCTCTGATGCTGCGCCATGTAAGAGTCTGTAGCGCATTTTGCAATACCCGTTTTATGCGGCAGGGTTGGCCCGCCTGGAGTTTATCGGCAGACTGCCGCCGGGAATGCGAGGAGCTTCGTGCCATGGCCGTTCAGATCGCCGAGCGCTGGTTCGAGCGGAAGCGGATCGACGACGACATCACCTTGCTGTGGGAGCCGCATGTCGTGCCGCTCCTGCGCTGCAACATCTGGCATGTGCGGGGGCGCGAGCGCGATCTGATGATCGATACGGGCATGGGCATCGCGAGCCTGAAGGAGGCGGTCCACGACCTGCTGCAAAAGCCGGTGACGGCGGTCGCCACCCACGTCCATGCCGATCACATCGGCGGGCATCACGAGTTCGAGGACTGCCTCATCCATCGCAGCGAGGCCGTGGGGCTCGGGCATCCCACCGGCGACTACACCCTGGTGGACGAGGAATTCGATCCGACGGATCTGAGCCGGCTCTCGATTCCGGGGTATCCGGTCACCGGGCCGATGATCACGGCCATGCCCTACGCCGGCTACGATCTCAGCAGCTACCGCGTCCGCCCGGCCCGGGTCACCCGCACCGTCGAGGACGGCGACAGGATCGATCTCGGCGACCGAAGCTTCGAGGTGCTACATCTGCCCGGTCATTCCCGCGGCAGCATCGGGCTGTGGGAATCCTCGACCGGGATTCTGTTCTCGGGCGATTCGGTCTATGACGGGCCGCTGCTGGACGAGCTGCCCGGCTCCGATATCGCCAATTATGTCCTGACCATGCGCCGGTTGCGCGAATTGCCCGTGCGCGTGGTCCATGCCGGTCATGATCCGAGCTTCGGACGAGACCGGCTCGTGGCACTGGCCGATGACTACCTGAGGCGGCGCGCAGCCGGATAGTAATCTAGGCCTCGTGATGCGGACGATCACGCAGCGGCGTTAAAACCGCCGCGCGCTTGAACCCTCCGGCCATTGCGGGTATGGCTTTGCCGCGACAGCCGGCACGGCATTTCAGAGCTTGAGGGAGACGGCTGGATGAGGGGGATGGATCCGAGGCAGGCGGGGCTGACGGCTGCCGTCGCCCTCGCACTGCTTCTCGTGGCGGCCTGCAAGCGCGAGGAAAACGCCTATGTCCCGCCGCCGCCGGCCGAGGTCGGGGTCGCCAAGCCGCTCGCCCAGCGCGTGACGCCCTATCTCGACCTCACCGGCAACACGGCCCCGGTCAATTTCGTCAATCTTGAGGCCCGGGTGGTGGGCTACCTCCAGGAAATCGACTACCGGGACGGCGACTTCGCGAAGAAGGGCAAGACGCTCTTCGTCATCGAGCCTGCCCCCTATGAGGCGCAGCTGCGCCAGGCCCAGGCCAAGGTGCAATCGATCCAGGCCCAGCAGGTCTACGCCAAGGCCGACTATCTGCGCCAGCAAGACCTGGCCAAGAAGGGATTCGCCACCCAGTCCGCCCTGGATCAGGCCCGCGCCAAGCTCGACTCCCAGAACGCCGATATCCTGGACGCCCAGGCCCAGGTCAGCCTGGCCGCCATCAACCTCGGCTATACCAACGTGACGGCACCCTTCGACGGGATCGTCACCAACCATCTGCAGTCCGTGGGCGCGCTGGTCGGCGCGAGCGGCCCGACGGAGCTTGCGAGCATCGTCCAGATCGAGCCCATCTGGGTCAATTTCACGGTCAGCGAGCAGGACGTGTTGCGGGTGCGCCAGGCTCAGACCGCCGGCCAGTTCAAGGTCGAGAACCTGGCAGATTTCCCCATCGAGGTCGGCCTGATGAACGAGCAGGGCTATCCCCACAAGGGCGTGCTCGACTACGTCGCGCCGGAGGTCGATCCCTCCACCGGCACGCTCCAGGTCCGCGCCGTGTTCGAGAATGCCGACCGGACGCTGCTGCCCGGCTATTTCGTGCGGGTGCGGGCGCCGCTCGCCAGCCAGACGCACCAGGCGCTGCTGGTGCCCGACCAGGTGCTGGGCACGAACCAGGCCGGCAACTACCTGCTGGTGGTCGGCAAGGACGACACGGTCGAGGAGCGTCAGGTCGTCCCCGGCCAACTGTTCGGCGGATTGCGCGAGATCACCCAGGGCTTGACGGCCGACGACAGAGTCATCGTCAGCGGCCTCCAGCGCGCCATCGCCGGCGAAAAGGTGGCGCCGCAGGAGACCAAGATCGACGCGCAGCCTTCACCCGCCCCGTGATCCGGCTCAGCGCCATGAACGCCAAGTTGCGCGCGCCATGATCTCCAAGTTCTTCATCGAACGGCCGGTGCTGGCCAACGTGCTGGCTATCGTATTCGTACTGATCGGCGCCGTGGCGCTCTATGCCCTTCCCGTCGCCCAGTATCCCAATGTGGTGCCGCCGACCATCTCGGTCACGACCCGCTATCCCGGCGCCAGCGCCGAGACGGTAATGAACACCGTGGCCCTGCCCATCGAGCAGCAGGTCAACGGCGTGCAGCACATGCTCTACATGCAGTCGACCAGCGCCAGCGACGGCAGCTATAGCCTGATCGTCACCTTCGACATCGGCACCGACCTGAACGTGGCCCAGATCCTGGTCCAGAACCGGGTCGCCAGCGCCCTTGCCCAGCTGCCGGCCACGGTCCAGTCCCAGGGCGTGACGGTGCAGCAGAAGTCGACGGCGATCCTCGAAATCGCCACCCTCTCCTCCACCGACGGGCGCTACGACAGCCTCTACCTCAGCAACTACGCCACCATCAACCTGGTGAACGAGTTGGCCCGCCTGCCCGGCGTCGGCAACGTGAATGTCTTCGGCGTCGGCCAGTACTCCATGCGGATCTGGATGGATCCGCAGCAGCTCTATTCCCGGGGCCTCACGCCCCGGGACGTGATCGACGCCATCGGCCAGCAAAGCCAGGAAGTGCCGGCCGGCCAGATCGGCACGCCGCCCGCGCCCACAGGCCAGAACTTCCAGTACACGGTCAAAGTCCTGGGGCGCTTCGCCGATGTCGACCAGTTCGCGGACATCATCGTCAAGTCCGCCAGCGTGGGCGGCGGCCAGGTCACCCGGGTCAAGGACGTGGCGCGGGTGGAGCTGGGCGCCCAGACCTATTCCCAGGCCTTCGAGCTGGACGGCAAGCAGGCGGCGGGCATCGCCATCTATCAGTCGCCAGACGCCAACGCCCTCGACGTCGCCACCCGGGTCAAGGCCAAGCTCGCGGAGTTGTCGCGGGGTTTTCCCGCAGGCATGGCCTATGGCGTGCCTTTCGACACCACCAAGTTCGTCGACGCCTCGATCCACGAAGTCTACAAGACCCTGATCGAGGCGGGCGTCCTGGTGCTGATCGTCATCCTCGTGTTCCTGCAGGACTGGCGCGCCATGCTGGTGCCCGCGACGACCGTGCCGGTGACCATCATCGGCGCCTTCGCGGGCATGGCGGCGCTGGGCTTCACCGTCAACCTCTCGACCCTGTTTGCCATCGTGCTGGCCATCGGCATCGTCGTCGACGACGCCATCATCATCGTCGAGGCCGCGGCCCACCACATCGAACGCGGCATGACCGGCCATGACGCCGCCATCAAGGCCATGGACGAGCTGTTCGGGCCGGTCATCGGCATCACCCTGGTGCTGATGTCGGTCTTCATCCCGGCCGCCTTCCTGCCCGGTCTGACCGGCCAGATGTACGCCCAGTTCGCCCTTGTGATCGCCGCCACGGCCCTCATCAGCGCGATCAATGCGCTGACCCTGAAGCCGACCCAATGCGCCCTGTGGCTCCGGCCCCCGGTGCCGCCGGAAAAGCGAAACTTCTTCTTCCGCGGCTTCAACAAGGTCTATGGCAAGCTCGAAAACGCCTACGCCGGGCTGATCGGCCGGATGACCCGCCACAGCCTCGCCATGGTGGTGCTGGCGCTTGTCGTCATCGGCTTCGGCGGCTGGGGCATCGCTCGCCTGCCCACCGCCTTCATCCCGATCGAGGATCAGGGCTATGTGCTGGTCGCGGTTCAGCTTCCCGATGGCGCCTCGCTCCAGCGCAGCCAGCGCGCGCTCGACGAAGTGAACCGGATCGCGCTTGCCACCCCAGGCGTCGACCAGGTGATCGAGATCTCCGGCATCTCGGTGCTGGACAACAACGCCAGCCTCGCCAATGGCGGCGCGGTTTATGTCGTGCTCAAGGACTGGGCCTTGCGGCTGAAGGAGAAGGGCCAGGACCTGCGCGGCATCATCCAGGATCTGCAGGGCGCCATGGACAAGCTGCCCGACGCGAAAGCCCTCGTCCTGCCGCCGCCGCCCATCCAGGGCATCGGCAATTCGGGCGGCTTCAACCTGATGCTGGAGATTCGCGACGGCGACATCGACTTCCCCAGGCTCGATCGCGCCGTCGCCGCCGTCGTCGCCAATGCCGGCACCCAGAGCGCGCTCCAGCGGGTCAGTTCATCCTTCCGCGCCAGCGTGCCTCAGGTCCAGCTGCTGGTGGACCGGACCAAGGCTGAAACCCTGCAGGTCTCGGTCGGCGACGTGTTCAACACCATGTCGTCCTATCTCGGCTCCACCTACGTCAACCAGTTCACCAAGTTCGGCCGCGCCTTCCAGGTCTATGTCCAGGCGGATTCCCGCTTCCGCCTCAAGCCGACGGACATCGAGGGCCTCTACGTCAAGAGCCGCGACAACAAGATGGTCCCGCTGGGCGCCCTGGTGCGTGTCGAGCCGACGACCGGGCCCTCCCTCATCACCCTCTACAACCTCTATCCCGCGGCCACCGTGGTGGGCAATCCGGCCCCGGGCTACAGCACCGGCCAGGCCATATCCCTGATGGGCGAGGTCGCGGACAAGACCCTGCCGCCCGGCATGGCGAGCGAATGGACCGCCATGTCCTATCAGGAAACCATCGTCGGCCATCAGATCTATTACGTCTTCGGCCTCGCCATCCTTCTGGTCTATCTCTGCCTCGCCGGGCAGTACGAGAGCTGGATCGCGCCCCTTGGCGTGATCCTCGCCGTGCCGCTGGCACTCCTCGGGCCCGACCTGGTGCTGAACGCCGTCGGGCTCGCCAACAACCTCTACACCCAGATCGGCCTCATGCTGCTGATCGCGCTGTCGGCCAAGAACGCCATCCTGATCGTGGAGGTTGCGCGCGAGCACCGCGTGCTCCACGGCGAGCCGATCCTGGAATCGGCCGTGGCCGCCGCCCGGATGCGCTTCCGGCCGATCCTGATGACGTCCTTCGCCTTCATCCTGGGGGTGATGCCCCTGGTGGGGGCTTCGGGCGCGGGTGCGGCGGCCCGCGTCTCCCTCGGGCTCTGCGTGGCCAGCGGCATGCTCGCCTCGACCTGCCTGACCGTGCTTTTCGTGCCGTCGTTCTTCGTGCTGCTGCAGCGCCTGGAAGAACGCTGGAAGCCGGTCAAGTCGGCGGTCAGGCAACCAGCGCTGGGTTAGCGCTGGGATATCCGTCGCGGCAGACGGCTTCAGAACAGCCCGCGGTCAGGCCTCTTGCTTCGCCTTCTGGGTCGCGTGTTCTTCGGCCACCTGCTTCAGATGCTCGGCCCAGCCGAACCGGCGTTCTGCCCCATTGACGTGGGGGGCCCAGGCCCGGTCATGCCATCGCGCCGCGAGGGATTGGAGCCTCTCGGCATTGGTTTCTCGCGTCTTGGCTGCTCTCAGCGACATAGCCGGATCGCGCCTCCACCCGGGTGATACGCGCCATTATGTCTGATGAATAGGTTAATGTAACCCTAAAGCGCGCCCGCGATCGCCCGGCCCATCTCCTCGGTGGTCGCCTTGCCGCCCATATCCGGGGTCCTGAGGTCGCTTTCGGCCAGGACCTTGGCGAAGGCGCCCTCCACGGCCGCGGCGGCGGCTTCATGGCCCAGATGGCGCAGCATCATGGCGCCCGACCAGATCTGCCCGATGGGATTGGCGATGCCCCGGCCGGCGATGTCGGGGGCCGAGCCGTGGACCGGCTCGAACATCGATGGAAACTCGCGCTCCGGATTGAGGTTGGCCGAAGGCGCGATCCCGATGGTGCCGGCGACCGCCGGGCCCAGGTCAGACAGGATGTCGCCGAACAGGTTGCTGCCCACCACCACGTCGAAGCGCTGGGGTTGGCGCACGAAATGCGCCGTCAGGATGTCGATGTGGAACTGGTCCACCCTGACGTCGGGATAGGCCCTGGCCATGGCCGCGAAGCGCTCGTCCCAGAACGGCATGGTATGGATGATGCCGTTGGATTTGGTGGCCGAGGTCAGGTGGCGCTTTTCCCGGCTTCGCGCCAGCTCGAAGGCGTATTTCAGGATCCGGTCGACGCCGCGCCGGGTGAACAGACTTTCCTGGACCGCGAGTTCTTCCTCGGTGCCGGCATAGAGCCGGCCACCGATCTCCGAGTATTCGCCCTCGTTGTTCTCCCGCACGATCCAGAAATCGACATCGCCCGGCTTTACCCCGGCAAGGGGCGAGGCGACGCCCTGCAGCAGCCGGACCGGCCGCAGGTTCACATACTGGCGAAACTGCCGGCGGATCGGGATCAGCAAACCCCAGAGGGAGATGTGATCGGGCACGCCCGGAAAGCCGACCGCGCCCAGGAAGATGGCGTCATGCCTGGCGATCCTGTCCAGACCGTCGGCGGGCATCATGCGCCCCGTCTGCTTGTACGTCTCGCAGCTCCAATCGAGCCGGTCCCACTCGAAGGAAATGTCGAAGCGCCGGCCAGCGGCCTCCAGCACCCGAATGCCCTCGGGCACCACTTCCTTGCCGATTCCGTCCCCCGGGATCACGGCGATGCGATGTCGGCTCAAGGGCGTGCGCTCCTCTCAGGGCTGCTCAGCTGCATGTCGATATCACGATCTCCACCCGCCGGTTCTTCTGACGGCCTTCAGGGTCGTCCTTGCCGTCGGCGGTGGTATTGGGCGCGATGGGGCGGGTCTTGCCGTAGCCCTTGATGGCGCTCGCCACCGGGATGAAGCCGTGGGCCGCGAGCCAGTCGCGCACCGCCCTTGCCCGGTTTTCCGACAGGGTCATGTTGTAGTCCGCGCCGCCGATAGAATCCGTGTGGCCTTCGATGGTGACCGGGTGCCTGCCGGCCTTGACAATTTCGGCCCCGGCGGCGGCCAGGGTCTCCTCCGCATCGGGCCGGAGCGTCGCCTTGTCGAAATCGAACAGGGCGTCGCCCAACACCCGAAGACGCTTGTCGCAGGGCTCGTCGAAGGAATGCACCGCCTGGATTCCCTTCGGCACCTGGATCGCGCCCGGTACCTGCCAGTTCCCCGTCGGCTGCTGGATGGCGCCCGGCACCTGCCAGCTTCCCGTCGGTTGCTGGATGACGCCGCCCTGGCTCGATTGGGCCACGGCCTGGCCGGAGCCGATGGCCAGCAGGAAGACCAGCGCCATCCCCGCGGTTGCGGGTCCAAAGCGCGATTCCCCCATGGCCCCCTCCTTCGATTCGCCGTCCCCGATGCTATGGTCCAAGCCGCACGGCGGGCAACAGGGTCGCCTGGGAGAGAGTCAGGACGAAGTCAGCCGCCCCGCCTATAATCGCGCCATGCAGCTGCATGAGATCCCGCGCCTGGTGCCGGAGCCCCCGCCGCCCGCCGGTTGGCCGCGGGTCGAGGTCGCGGCCCAGATCCTGGCCATCCTCGGCCTGGTGGCGGTGCTGGAACTGCGCCTGCTGTCGGCGCTCATCTTCGGCCTGCTCATCTATGAGCTGGTCGAACTGGTGGCGCCCGGGCTCGAGCGCATCGGCGTCACCCACAAGGCGGGCAAGGCCGTCGCCCTCACCCTGCTGGCCGTCGTCGTCATCACCGCCCTGTCGCTGTCCGTCACCGGCCTCGTCTCCCTCTTCACCGGCCAGTCCGATAGCGTCGTGCTGCTGCTGGAGAAGATGGCCGAGGAGGTCGACACGATCATCGCCCATCTGCCGCCTTGGGCGGCGGGCTATCTGCCCGCCAATGCCGGCGAGATCGAGGCGGCGGCGGCCGATTGGCTGCGCCAGCATGCCGGCCAGCTGCAGCTGATCGGCCAGGACGTGGGCCGGATGCTGGCCCACAGCCTGTTCGGCATGATCATCGGCGGCATGATCGCGCTGACCAGCGAGTTCACGGCGCACGACCCGAAGCCGCTCGCCAAGGCACTGGCCGGGCGCGCCCAACATCTCGCCATAGCCTTTCGCCGCGTCGTCTTCGCCCAGGTACGCATCTCCGCCCTCAACACGACCCTGACCGCGATCTATCTCCTGGTCATCCTGCCTGCGCTTGGCGTCGAGATGCCGCTCGCCAAGACCATGATCGCAGTCACCTTCGTGGTCGGCCTTCTGCCGGTGCTGGGCAACCTGATTTCCAACACCATCATCGTCGTCATCAGCTTCAGCGTCTCCAACATCGCGGCCATCGGTTCGCTCATCTTCCTGGTCGCCATCCATAAGCTCGAGTATTTCGCCAATGCCCGGATCATCGGCAGCCGGATTCACGCCCGCGCCTGGGAGCTGCTGCTGGCCATGCTGGTGATGGACGCAGCCTTCGGCGTTCCGGGCGTCATCGCCGCGCCGATCTACTACGCCTATCTGAAGGACGAGCTCGCGGCCCGCGGGCTGATCTGAGGCCGCGCCTCAGGCTTTCGCCCGCCAGCCCGCCAGCCGCGAAACGACGAGCATCAGGCGCGGCGAGCGGTCGGTGCGCAGGATATTGCGCGCGAACCCGTAGACCATCAGCCGGACCAGCCCCACGGTCGAGATCATCATCCAAAGGAAGGCCAGCAAGGTCGTCGCCAGCGGCGGATGCTGGGGCAGGCGCACCATCAGGAAGAACGGCGCGTGCAGCGGGCTGAAGCTCAGCAAGGTCGCCAGGAACCCGTTGGGCTCCTTCAGCACGGTCAGCAGGAACCCGAGCGGCCCGAACATCAGCAGCATCAGCGGGCCGAGGAAGGACTGGGCCTCCTGGAAGCTTCGGGCCATGGCGCCGACGCCGAGGAAGATCGTGGTGTGGATGGCGAGCCCACAGAAGAAGCAAAGCGCCATGGCCGGGGCGTCACCGAGCGCATGGGCCGCCGCCAAGGCCTCGATGGTCTGAATCGGCGTGGTGGAGGAGACGATGGTGGCCGCCCCGCTGCCGCCCAGGGTCCAGCCCGCCATCATGATTACGGCAGCCCCGGCAGCGCCGATCAGCTTGCCCGCCATCAGCCGGCCGGGGCTGATGGAGGCGAGGAGCATTTCGATCACCCGGCTCGACTTCTCCTCGATCACCGCCATGAGCAGGGTGCTGGCGATGGACAGGATCGCCAGCAGCAGCAGCACCGCGATGGCGAAGGGAAACTGGATGCGCAGACGATCGAGCGACGTCACCTCGCCACCCGCCGCGGCAATCGCGGGATCGAAATGGGCGACGGCGACGCTGGTGGCAAGGATCGCATCCAGGGTCTTGGCGTCGATGCCCGCCTTGCCAAGCGCCCGCGCCCTCAACTCGTCGGCAAGCGCATGGCGCAGGAAATCCTCCACCACCGGATCGGTCTGGTTGGCGCTCCAGTAGTCGATGTCGGGATGCTCCGCGGAGAAATCCTTGGGAATCACCGCAAGCGCGAACAGCGCCACCGGTCCGTCGCCGGAGAACACCGGCCTCTGGCCCGTGAGATAGGATGCGAGGATCCGCTTGTCGCCGGCCTCGGCGGCGCTCGCGAGGTCGTCGGGCGCCTCGACCCGCCGGAGCGTGTAGCGCTTCTTCTCGGCATGGGCCTGCGACATCTCCGCCAGGAGCGACCGGTCGATCGCCGCGGTGAAGCCGCCCGCCTGGTCGATCACGGCGAAGGGTCGCGGCGGCTCGGTCTCCGGCGACCCGCGATGGAGCAGCCCGGCCAGCAGGATCCAGGCCGGGATGAACAGGAGCGTCAGAACGAACCCCCGGGTGCGCACGTATTGCATCAGCTCGCGCCGCGCGATGATGAGGATGTCGGTCATGCCGCCTCGTCGCTCGGAAGATCCTGGCCCGCGGCTCCGGCCACGGCGACGAAGACTTCGTGCAGGGTCGGCTCCGAGGAGTCGAATCGCGTCGGGATGACGCCGCGCTCGACGCAGGCCGCGAGCAGGGCCCCCGCCTCGGTGCCGCTCGCCAGCACGGCTTCCCAGCCGCGCCGGCCGTCGCCAGGCCCCTCCAGCGCGCTGACGCCTGGCAATGCGGCCAGAAAGGAAAGATCGGCCGGCGCCTCCAGCCTGACCCGGCGCGGCAGCAGCCCGCGCGCCTCCTCCACGGTGCCCTCGAAGGCCTTGGCGCCGTCCCTCAGGATCAGCACCCGCCGGCAGAGCCGCTCGGCCTGCTGCATGGTGTGGGTCGAGAACACGATGGCGCGCCCGGCCGCCGCCTCGCCCCGGAAGATGCCCTCGATCAGCTGCTGGTTCAGGGGATCGAGGCCGGAGAAGGGCTCGTCAAGGATCAGGAGATCGGGTCCGTGGGCGATGGCCGCGGCGAGCTGCACTTTCTGGGCCATGCCGCGGGAAAGGTTCTCCACCCGCCGGTCGACGACATCGCCGAGGCCGAGGCGCCCCAGGAGGTCGACGGCGCGCCGGCGCGCCGTCCGCCCATCGAGCCCCTTCAGCCGGGCGAAGAAGGTCACCGCCTCGGCCGCCCTCATCCGCCGATAGAGCCCGCGCTCCTCGGGCAGATAGCCGATGCGCCGCAACAAGGGCCGCGACCAGGGCTCGCCGAACAGCCGGACCACCCCGGCATCGGCCGGCATCAGGCCCAGGATCATGCGCAAGCTCGTGGTCTTGCCGGCGCCGTTGGCGCCGAGGAAGCCGAACACCTCGCCCGGCGCAATGGCGAAGGAAAGGTCGTTGACCGCCCGGAAACCGCCATACGACTTGGCGAGATGGGAGACTTCGAGGACGGGTGTCGCCATGCGGCCGCCATCTTGCCCCGCGCTCGCCTCCCGGCGCCAGCGCAGATCGACCGAGTCTAACCCGAGATGACGCAAGGAATTGCCTTGTTCGCCAGATAGCGAGGGAGCCATGATCCATACGGCCCCAGCTTCGCCGGCCCGCAGATAATTGCACCCCCGACGGAAGAGCATGAAGGCGCCAGCGAACCAGGATCCCGGCCCGCAGAGCACCGAAGAACCGGTCGAGCAGGACTGGTCCGCCCTCATGGCCCGAAGCCAGGAAGGCGACCAGGACGCCTATCGCCGCCTGCTCCAGTCGATCCTGCCCTATCTCCGGGCGCTCTCCCGCCGGGCGGGCATGCCGGGCGATGAGGTCGAAGACGCGGTGCAGGACGTGCTGATGACCCTGCACCAGATCCGCCACAGCTATGACCCCGCCAGGCCCTTTGCCCCCTGGCTCGCCGCGGTGGCACGCCACCGCATCATCGACCGCCGGCGCCGGCTGGTCCGCAAGGCTCTGCGCGAGAGCCCCATGGATAACGAAACTGAAACCTTGCCGGCCCTGCCGACGTATCTGCCTGAGAGGGCGAGCGAGATCCGGCGCATGAAGGCCGCCATCGACGCCCTGCCCAAGGGCCAACGCCAGGCGATCGAGATGCTGAAGCTGCGGGAAATGTCGTTGAAGGAAGCCTCTGCCGCCAGCGGCCAGTCGATCTCGTCGCTGAAGGTGGCCGTGCATCGCGCGGTCAAGCGCCTGCGCAGCCTGCTGGCCGAGGACTGAGAGAAGATGGCCGCGACAGAACAGCTTATCGGGAAGCTTACCAGCGGGCTCACGCCCGTCACCCGCCTTGCGCGCCCGGGCTTCCGGGCGCTGGGGCCGATCGCGCTGGCGAGCGCTCTCATCGGGCTGCTGGTGCTGCTGCGCGGCTTCCGCGCCGATCTCGGCCTGCGCCTGGCCGAGCCTTCCTATCTGCTGCAGCTCTCCGGCGCCTGGCTGACCGGTGCCGCGGCGACGCTGGCGGCCTTCGAGACCAGTCTCGCGGACCGGTCTCGCGCCTGGCTGCTTCTGCCCCTGCCGCCCCTGGTCCTCTGGCTTTCCGGCTTCGGCTGGACCTGCCTCGTCCACTGGATCGAGATACCCTCGGGCGCGCCCATCGCGTCCGACAGCGTGCGCTGCCTGGAGACGATCCTGCTGGCGAGCATTCCGCTCGCTTTCGTGCTCTGGCGCATGCTCGCGCGCTCCCGCCCGCTAGCGCCCGCCCCCGTCGCCTGGGCAGGCGCTCTCGCCGTCGCCGCCTTCGCCGACAGCGCCCACCTGCTCATCCATGTAGTCCAGGCTTCAGCCCTGGTGCTGGTGATCAATCTGATACCAGCGGCCGTCATCGTTGCGCTCGGCGGCTTGTTCGGCCGGCGCGGGCTTGCTCCTGCCGCCGCCTGAGCTCGCAGAGCCTGGCGTCGTTCAGAGCAGCCGGCTGGGTCCCCACAAATGCACCGCCAACAGGCAGCCCTCGGGCGCCGTGGAGTAGTGCTGGCTCCCCGGCTGATAGCGGACAAAGTCTCCCGCCTTCAGCTCCCGCCCGTCGCTGTCGACGAGCCGCCCCTCCAGCACGATGAAAGCCTCGCCGAAGACATGCTCATGGGGCAGGGAGCTAGCGCCGGGCTCGAAGCGGACGAGATAGAGGCCGCCATCCTTCGCCTCGTCGAAGTCCAGCGGTAGCCAGGGCAGGCCCGGGATCGCCCTGCCGTAGCGGTTATGAGGCCGGAAGGCGGCCTTGCTCATCCCCAGGATGCTGCGCTGGGAGTCGAGGCTTGGCGTGCTCATGGGCGATCTCCTTTGGACGATCGTCACGATTCCTAGCGGCTGGTGAGGTCGGCAGCAATCCTGCGCGCATCCGTGTTACATCCTGCCGGCCGACAGACAGGCGGGGACAGGGGCCCCATGCACGACGATCAAGCGAAGCCCGAGGGAAGCATGCGCGAAGTCTTCCTCGCCTTCCTCAAACTCGGCCTCACCTCTTTCGGCGGGCCGATCGCCCATCTGGGATATTTCCGCCGTGAGTTCGTCGGCCGCCGGCGCTGGCTCGACGAAGCGGCCTTCGCCGATCTGGTGGGGCTCTGCCAGTTCCTGCCCGGCCCCGCCAGCAGCCAGACCGGCTTCGCCCTCGGGCTCTTGCGGGCGGGCTATGGCGGCGGGCTCGCTGCCTGGCTCGGCTTCACCCTGCCCTCGGCCGTGCTGCTCACCGCCTTCGCCTTCCTGGGCGGGGCGCTGTCGGGACCGTTGGGCCAGGGCTTTCTCCATGGCCTGAAGCTGGTTGCCGTGGCCGTGGTGGCCCAGGCCGTCTGGGGCATGGCGCGCAGCCTCTGTCCCGATCGCCCCCGCGCCGCCTTCGCCGTGGCCGCGGCGCTGATCGCGCTCCTGGCACCGACGGCGCTCGCCCAGATCGCAGCCATCGCCGCCGGGGCGCTGGCCGGGCTGTTTCTCCAGCGGCCGGTGGGGGAATCGGCGGCGGCGCCGCTTGCGATCCCGGTCTCCAGGACGGCGGGCATCGCCGCTCTTGCCTTGTTCTTCGCTCTCCTCGCCGGCCTGCCGCTCGCCGGCCGGATATGGCCGGCCGACCACGCCATCGCCGAACTCGCCGCGTTCTGGCGTTCCGGCGCCCTGGTCTTCGGCGGCGGCCATGTGGTGCTGCCACTACTGCAAGCCGCTGTCGTGCGGCCGGGCTGGGTCGACGCTAATATATTTCTCGCCGGCTACGGCGCCGCCCAGGCGGTGCCCGGGCCGCTATTCACGTTCGCCGCCTATCTTGGCGCGGTGATGCAGCCGGGGCCAAACGGCCTGGCGGGCGCCTTGCTCTGCCTCATCGCCATCTTCCTGCCGGGGCTCCTGCTCGTGCTCGGCGTGTTGCCGTTCTGGCACGGATTGCGCCGGCGCAAGGTGGCGCAGGCAGCGATGCGGGGCGCCAATGCCGCGGTGGTGGGGCTGGTCCTGGCGGCTCTCTACAACCCCGTTTGGGTGAGCGCCGTCGCCGGACCCGGCGATTTCGCTCTCGCCCTCCTCGGCTTCGCGCTGCTGACGATCGCGGAGATCCCGCCGCTCGTCATCGTCCTGCTGTTGGCGGCGGGCGGGGTGGTCCAGGCCGCCCTCTGACGGCGCTAGGCCGGCTCAGGCCGCCGGCTGTTGCTGGGCTTGCGCCTTTGGACCCGCCGCGGGAATACGGCAGACCACCGTGGTGCCTTTGCCCGGCTCGGAAGCGAGCGAGACCGTGCCGGCGTGAAGATCGATCAGGCTGCGCACGAGCGCGAGGCCCAGGCCGACGCCGGTCTGGCGGCCGCTTCCGACGCGCACGAACTTCTCGAACATGCGCGCCTGGTCGGCCGCGGCGATCCCTACCCCGGTGTCGGCGACGGTGAACTCCACCATGTCGCCCACGCGCCCCGCGGAGACCGTGATCTGGCCCTCGGCCGGGGTGAACTTCATGGCGTTGCTGATCAGGTTGAAGAGGGCCTGCTTCAGGCGTCGCTCGTCCGCCGTCAGCTGGCCGATCCCCGACGGCTCCGCGAAGCTGAGCGCGATGCCGTAGCTGCGCGCCCGCTCGGCGGTGAGCGCGCGCAAGTCGCGGAAGAGCTGGGAGACGTCGATCGTCGCCAGGTTCAGCTGCAGATAACCGGCCTCGATATTGGCCAGGTCGAGGATGTCGTCGATGACCGCCAGGAGGCTGCGCGAGGCGGTCACGATGCTGCCGGCATATTCCGCCTGGCGCTCGTTGAGGGCGCCGAAGAGGCCACGATCCAGCATCTCCGAAAAGCCGATGATGCTGGTGAGCGGCGTGCGCAGCTCATAGGACACATTGGCCAGGAACTCGGTCTTGAGGCGGTCGGCCGTCTCCAGGGCCTCGTTGCGTTCGATGAGGGCGCGCTGGACCCGCACGCTGTCGGTCACGTCGGCGAAGCGGCACAGCACGCCGCCATCGGGCAGCGGCAAGGCGACGAAGTCGATCACCCGCTCGTCGGCCAAGGAGAAGCGCATGCTCCGCGGCTGGCGCTCCTCGATGCCGGCGATCATCTGCTGGCGCAGCGCCTGCCAATCCTCGGCCTGGAGCAGGTGCCGGAAGCGCTCGACCAGCTGGGCCAGATGCGGTCCGCCGGCGAGCAGGCCGGCGGTGAAGCCCCATTGGGCGGCGAAGGCGGGATTGGAGAGCTTGAGGCGCCCGTCGCCGCCGAACACGGCGATGCCTTCGCTGAGGTTGTCCAGGGTGTCGCGCTGCACTTCGATCAGGGTGTTGTAGGAGCGTTCCAGCTGCAGGCGATCGGTCACGTCCTCGTGGATCAGCATCACGCCGCCGAAGGGATGAGCCGCGGCAACCCGGCGGATGGTGACCCCGCTCGGCTGATGCATCAATTCGTCGAGGGGCTCGACGACGCTCATCAGGCGCCGGATCTGGGCCCGCTTGAAGGCGGGGAAATCGGGCAGATCCTCGATCTGCCGGCGCTCCCGCGCGACATCGAACAGCTCGTCCATGCTAGGGCCGGTACGAAGATAGGCCTCGTCATGGCTGAACAGGCGGGCGTAAGCGCGGTTGTAGAAACGCAGGCGCTGATCGGGCCCGAAGATGGCGATGGCCGCGCCCAGATGCTCCAGCAATTCGTCCTGGGCCGCCACGTGGCGCGCGAGCTCGGCCTGGGTTTCCTCGACCGCCGTCACGTCCCGGGCGAAGCCGATCATCCGGCCATCGGCGAGCGGCGCCTCGCAGAAATCGAACAGCAGGCGCCGGCCGCCACTCACCAGGTGATGGCTCTCCTCCTGCATCCGGCCGAGGCCGCGGGCCCGGCGGGCCAGCGCCAGCCCGCCCTCCTCGATCGCGCCCCGGCCGATCTCCACCCCGTCGCGGATGGCGGCCGCGCGATTGCGGTCCACCAGCTCGGCGTAGGCCGTATTGCACCAGGCAAGCGAGAGGTTCTTGGCCCGGAGCCAGATCGGGAACGGCAGATTGTCGAGCACCGCGGCAAAGCCGTCGGGTGCGGCCGTGGCATCGGCTTCGGCAACCCAGAGCAGATCGTCGCCGGCGGGATCCCGCCGGCCGGCGATCCGCAGGGGATTGCCGTCGGACAGCCGCGCCAGCATCAGGTCGAAGCCGACCCCCGAACCCCTCAGCGCCCCGAAGGCCGAGACGAAGCGCGGACGGTCGCTTTCCGCGATGCCTTCGGCGGCCAGGAGGGCGGGCGTTCCGAGCAGATCGGTGAAGGCAGGAGAGTACCAAAGCGGGCCGACCCGCCGGCCGCGGTAAACCGCCATGCCGCCGGGAAGCTCGCCCAACAGGGCCTGGAACCGCCGGCGGTCGATGGCCCAGCGCCGACCCATCAGGCCGACCAGGAGAACGGCCAGGAAAACCGCCACGCCCAGCACGCCCGCGTCCCACCAGGTTCGCAGGGCCGAGTCCGAGGGCGCCTTGGCCTCGGCATAGGCCAGCGCCGCGGCCAACAGGACGATGGCGCTGCCCAGTGCCGGCGACAGGAATCGGCGAATCGTCACACGAATGAGTCTAGCGGGATTCCCCCGCCGAAACCATGCCGGCGCCGGTTTGGTAGTGGATCAGTTTGCCCCCCATGCTTCGACAAGCTCAGCATGAGGGTCAAACAAACGGGCCTCATCCTGAGCATGTCGAAGGATGAGGCCACCGAAACGACTCCTTGCCGCCAGTTCGGCCTCAATACCGGTACTGGTCAGGCTTGAAGGGACCGGCGGCCGCCACGCCCAGGTAAGCGGCCTGGCTTGCCGAGAGCTTGGTCAGCTTGGCGCCGACCTTGGCCAGGTGCAAGGCCGCGACTTTCTCGTCCAAGTGCTTCGGCAGCACATAGACCTGGCGCTGGTATTTGTCGGGGTTCTGCCACAGCTCGATCTGGGCCAGCACCTGGTTGGTGAAGGAAGCGCTCATGACGAAGCTCGGATGGCCGGTGGCGCAGCCGAGATTGACCAGCCGGCCTTCGGCCAGAACGATCAGCCGCTTGCCGTCGGGGAAGACGATCTCGTCCACCTGCGGCTTGACGTTCTCCCATTTGTAGTTCCGCAAGGCGGCGATCTGGATCTCGCTGTCGAAGTGGCCGATGTTGCAGACGATGGCCCGGTCCTTCATCGCCCGCATATGCTCGATGGTGATGACGTCGATGTTGCCGGTGGCGGTGACGAACATGTCGGCCATCGGGGCGGCGTCCTCCATGGTCGTCACCTGATAGCCCTCCATGGCGGCCTGGAGGGCGCAGATCGGATCCACCTCGGTCACCATCACCCGCGCGCCGGCGTTGCGAAGGGAAGCGGCACTGCCCTTGCCCACGTCGCCGTAGCCGCAGACCACGGCGACCTTGCCGGCCATCATTACGTCGGTCGCGCGCCGGATGCCGTCGACCAGGCTTTCCCGGGTCCCGTAGAGATTGTCGAACTTCGACTTGGTCACCGAATCGTTGACGTTGATGGCCGGGAATAGGAGCCGGCCTTGCTTTGCCATTTCGTAGAGCCGGTGGACGCCCGTCGTCGTCTCCTCGGTCACGCCGCGGATCGACTTGCCGACCTCGGCATACCAGCCGGGCTTCCGCTTCAAACGCTCGGCGATGGCGGCGTAGAGATGTTCCTCTTCCTCGTTCGTGGGCTTGGCGATGGCCTTGGCGTCCTTGGCCGCCTTGATGCCGAGATGGACCAGGAGCGTGGCGTCGCCGCCGTCGTCGAGGATCATGTTGGGCGCCCCGCCGTCGCTCCACTCGAAGATCCGGTGAGTGAAGTTCCAGTAGTCCACCAGGGATTCGCCCTTGTAGGCGAACACCGGCACGCCGGCCTTGGCGATGGCCGCGGCGGCGTGATCCTGGGTCGAATAGATGTTGCACGACGCCCAGCGGATGTCGGCGCCGAGCGCCTTCAGCGTCTCGATCAGCACCGCCGTCTGGATCGTCATATGCAGCGAGCCGGCGATGCGCGCGCCCTTGAGGGGCTTCTTCTTGCCGAACTCCTGGCGCAGCGCCATCAGGCCGGGCATCTCGGTCTCGGCGATGGCGATCTCGCGCCGGCCCCATTCGGCCAGCGACAGGTCGGCGACGCGATAGTCCTCTTTGGCGCTCATGGGCGCGATCTCCCGGGGAATTGAAAGGGCCTTGGGGGCGCGGATGGAATTCGGCCTTCTACCAACGCCCCCGGGTCGAGGCAAGCGGGTTCAAGCGAGCGCGTTGAAGTCGTCGAGGAGAGCGGCGATCCGGCCGGGATCGGACTGATCCATGATCAGCCGGGCGCAGCGCGCGGCGGAGAGGAAGTCGAGGCTACGGATGCGCTGCTTCACCCGCGGCAGGGATTGGCCGGCCATGGACAGCTCTCGGATGCCGAGCCCGATCAGGAGCGGCGTGTAGCGCGGGTCGCCGGCGATCTCGCCGCAGATCGAAACCGGGATGCGCGCCCGCAGCGCCGCTTCGGTCGCGAACTGGATGAGGCGCAGGACCGCCGGGTGCAGGGGATTGTAGAGATGCGCCACCTGCTCCTCGCCGCGGTCGATGGCGAGGGTGTACATGGTGAGGTCGTTGCTGCCGATGGCGAAGAAATCCGCTTCCTGGGCAAGCGCATCGGCGGCCAGCGCCGCGCCAGGCACCTCGATCATGACGCCCAGCGGCGGCAGCGGATCAGGAAGCTTGCAGCCCCGGCGCTTCAGGCGCCTGGCGACCACCTGCATGGCCTCGCGCACCTGCTTCAGCTCCCCCAGGGAGGAGATCATCGGCAACAGGATGCGCAAGGGGCCATGGGCCGCGGCCCGGATCATGGCGCCGAGCTGGGCATCCAGCAGCGGGCGCTCCTTGAGGGAAAGGCGGATGGCGCGCAGGCCCAGCGCCGGGTTGGCGCCGGGCCCCTGCAGGCCGGCCAGCGCCTGGGCCAGCTTGTCGCCGCCCACGTCGAGGGTGCGGGCGGTTAGGGGCCGGCCCCCCAGCCCCTCGACCAGGGCCTTCAGGGCCAGATACTGCTCCTCCTCGTCGGGCAGGCTGTCGCGGTTCATGAACATGAATTCGGTGCGCAGCAGGCCCACCCCTTGGGCACCGGCCTCGATCCCGGCCGCCAGCTCTCGCGGCAGCTCGAGATTGGCGAAGAGGGCGATCTGGGTGCCGTCCCTGGTGACCGCGGGCAGGCCGCTGATCCGTGCCAGCACGCGCTTGTCGCGCTCATGGACGCCCTGCCGGCGGCGGTATTCGCTGAGCGTGTCGGCCCGCGGGCGCAACACGACGAGGCCTTCATCGCCATCGACGATCAGGGTCTCGCCATTGCGCATGGCGCCCATAAGCCCGGCCACGCCGAGGACCGCCGGCAGGCCGAGAGAGCGGGCCATGATCGCGGTATGGCTCTCCGCACCGCCCAACAGAGTGGCGAAGCCGCCGATGAGCCTTGGGTCCATGAGCGCCGTATCGGCCGGCGTCAGGTCCTCGGCCACCAGGATCGTACCCTCGGGCAGATGGGTGAAGGCGGCATAGGGCGTCTTCGTCAGGTTGCGGATCAGCCGGTCGCCCACCTCGCGCACGTCGTCGGCGCGAGCGGCGATATAGGCGTCGTCGAGGGCGGCGAATTCCTGGGCGACGGCGGAAATCTCCGCCTGGACCGCCGCCTCGGCGTTGATCCGGTCGCGCTCGATGCGATGTTCGACCCCGCGCAGCACCCTGCTGCCCGACAGCATGAGCAGATGGGCCTCGAGGAGAATCCCGATCTCCTCCGCAGCGGCGCCGTGGAGGCCGGCGGCCTTGGCGCCCAGCTTGCGGATCTGCTTCTGGGAGAAAGCCACCGCCTTGGTGAAGCGGGCCTGCTCCTCGGCCACCTGTCCGGCCTCGATCGGGTATTCGGGCACATGCACGGCGCCCGACTCGACCAGATGCACCGTGCCGATGGCGATCCCGGAAGAGACGCCCACGCCTTCGAACCGGCGCTCGCCGGTCGATCGCCTGGTCTTGCGTTCAGTCTTCATCGAACTTGCGGCCGACCAGCGCCAGGATCGCGGCCAGCGCCTGTTCGGCGTCCGGCCCCATGGTCGTCACCTCGATGTCGCAGCCCGGTGCCGCCGCCAGCATCATCAGGCCCATGATCGAGCGCCCGCTCGCCGTCATCTCGCCCCGGCGGACCTGGATCTCGGCCTCGAATTCATTGGCCAGCTTGACGAACTTGGCCGCGGCCCGGGCGTGCAGTCCACGCTGGTTCAGAATCTTCGCCGCCCGGCTGTGGCTGGGTGAGGCGTCCATCGTCACCCGCCAGCGTCGGCCAGGAGCTGGGAGGCCACGTTGATGTATTTACGGCCCGCCTCCTGGGCCTGCAGCACGGCGACCGCGAGCTTGGAGCTGTTGCGCACGCTGGCGAGCTTGATCAGCATCGGCAGGTTGACGCCGGCGATCACCTCGACATTGGCCCGGTCGAGCACGGAGATGGCGAGATTGGACGGCGTGCCCCCGAACATGTCGGTCAGCAGCACCACGCCGTCCCCCTCCTCGACCCGGGCGACGCTTTCGAGGATATCCCGTCGGCGCTGCTCCATGTCGTCTTCGGCGCCGATGCAGACCGCGGCGATGCGCTGCTGCGGCCCCACGACGTGCTCCAACGCGGCGATGAACTCGACCGCCAGCCGGCCGTGCGTGACAAGAACCATGCCGATCATGCGTGTGTCCCTTACTACGAATCAGGCGTCGCTGCCGCGTTCCAGGTCGCGGTGGCGCAGGAAGACGGAGCGGTCTTGGAGAGCGAGCCAGGACGCCAGCCGCTCGGCCACGAAGACGGAGCGATGGCGTCCCCCGGTGCAGCCGACGGCAAGCGTGAGATAGCTCTTTCCTTCCCGCTCGAAGCCGGGAAGGAGCGGCATCAGGAGCTGGGTCAGGCCGGCGAAGAACCGGCCATAGGCCGGATCGGCTTCGACATAGGCGGCCACGGCCGGATCCCGGCCAGTCAAGGGCCTGAGCGCTTCCTGGTAATGGGGATTGGCGAGGAAGCGCACGTCGAAAACCAGATCGGCCTCGCGCGGGAGGCCGAATCGGTACGAGAAGGACATGACCGCGACCGCCAGGCCGGGCCGGCGGTCGAGGGCAAAATGGGCACCGATCAGGCGTTTCAGGTCGCCGATAGCAAGGTCAGTGCTGTCGATCACGAGGTCCGCCCGAGCGCGCAGGGGATCCAGCAGGAGATGCTCCTGGCGGATCCCGTCGGCCACGGGCCGGTCCTGGGCCAGGGGATGCCGCCGGCGGGTCTCGGTGAAGCGCCGCTGCAAGGTCTCGTCGGCGCAGGTAAGGAAGACGAGCTTCACGTCCAGCCCCGGCTCGCGGGCCAGGCGCTTCGCCCGCTCCATCACCGCCTCGACCGAGAAGCCCCGGGTCCGGCTATCGACGCCGATGGCAAGCGGCCGGTCCAAGCCTTGCGGAGCGCTCAGAAGAGCCAGGGGAAGATTGTCCACCGCCTCGTAGCCCAGGTCTTCCAGAGCCCGAAGAGCCGTGCTGCGGCCGGCCCCCGACAGACCCGTCACGAGGACGAGGGATCGTCGTGCCGGCTGTGCCGCAAGGGGCGCCGCGACCGGCGCCACGGCCGGCGCGGTGGTCGCGGCTTGGCTCATGGGGGGCGCATTATAGTCTTCGGAAGTTGCCGCGCCACTAGGCGCAATCGGGCCACGGCCGAGGCCTGGAACGGATCGAGAACTACGAGGGGCAGCGCCAGGCCCAAATACCGGACTTCGGCCGGTTCCGGCAGGCGTTCCGGCATCTCGCCGGGCTTCAGGTCCACCACCAGGAGAAGGGGCACGGGACCGGCATGGGGGACAGAGAGCAAGCCCAGTCCCCGGGCCTCGATCCGGCCCCGGAAGCTCGCAGCCACCCCGGCGGGCAGATCGACCAGGAGCTGCCCGCCGTCGCGGCGGATCTCGCAGAGATCGTCGGCCACCAGGAGGCCGCCGGCCTCGATCAACCGCAAGGCCAGGTCCGACTTGCCAGAACCCGAAGGCCCGCGCAGCAGAATCCCCATCCCGTCGAGGGCAACGCAGGTTCCCTGGATCTGGAGACGGGCTTCCCCCGGCGGCCCTCCGGTCATGCCGCGGGCAGCAGCAGGACGAACCGCGCGCCCAGCACCTTGCCGGCCGAATCCGTCACGTTCTCGGCGAACAGCCTGCCGCCATGGGCATCGGCGATCTGGCGGGATATGGAGAGGCCGAGGCCAGAATGGGTGCCGAATTTCTCGCCCTCGGGACGCTCGGTGTAGAAGCGGTCGAAGATCGCTTCCAGCTTGCCCTCGGGAATGCCCGGGCCCTGGTCGGTGACTGCGATCCTGAGACGCTGGCCCTCGCGCCGGGCGGAGAGAGTGATGCGGCTCCGCGGCGGGCTGAAGGAGACGGCATTGGCGATCAGGTTGCGCAGGATCTGGACCAGGCGATCCTCGACGGCGCTGACCAGGAGCCGCTGCCCGGCCGGAAGATCGAGCACCAGCCGCGCGCTCTCGGGCAAGGCGGTTGCCTCGTGCAGCTCGGCCAATGTGGACAGCATGCGGGCGACATCGACCGGCTGCTTCGCCTCCCGCGACAGCTCGGCATCGACCCGGCTCGCATCCGAGATGTCGGTGATCAGCCGGTCGAGGCGCTGGACGTCGTCCAGGATGATGGCCATCAGCCGGCGCTGACGGACGGGATCCTCGATCCGGGCCACGGTTTCCACCGCACTCCTGAGCGAAGACAGCGGATTCTTGATCTCATGGGCGACGTCGGCGGCGAAGCGCTCGATCGCATCCATCCTCGCCCACAGCGCCTGGGTCATTTCCCGCAAGATGCCCGAGAGATCGCCGATCTCGTCGCCGCGCCGGGTGAAATCGGGGATCTCGCTCTGCCGGCCCAGGCCCCGGCGCACCCGCTCGGCCGCTTCGGCCAGGCGATGGATCGGCCGGGCGATGGCGCCGGCGAGATAAAGGGACAGCAGCACCGTCACGCCGAGCGCGACGCCGAAGATCTTCAGGATGTTGATCCGCATGTCGCGGATCGCCGCATCGATGGAATCCCCGTTGGTCGACAGCATCAAGGCGCCCAGGACCTCGCGATAGCGTTGCACCGGCACGGCGACGGTGAGCACCAGCCCGCCATGGCTGTCGGCCCAAAGCGCGCTCGCCGGATTGCCCAGGAGAGCCTGGATCACCTCGGGATAGTCCGTCCCTTGCTGGCCGAAGCGTTCGCGATAGAGAGGCAGCGGCTTGCCCCGAGGGAGCAGTGCTGCCACCCAGTCATAGAGGCGCTGGCCCAGGCTGACCAGCACCGTGTTGTTCTGGGGCGGCGGCAGCATTTCGATCTCGAACTCGCCGTCGGCGCCGCCGATCCGCAGACTGTCGGCAATCAGCAGTCCGTCCTGGTCGAAGAGCCGGGCCCGCAGTTTCGAGACATCGACCAGCCGGCGCACCGTGCTGCGGGTCGTCTCCGGCAAAAGCCGCTCGTCGCCGGCGGGGCCGACGACCACGCCGCTGGCGGCGAGCGCGCCGGAGATGAGCGCCGCTTCGGTTTGCATCAGGTCGAACTGCTGCTGCACCAGGCTGCTGCGCAACTGATCGAGATAAAGCAGGCCCGCCACCGGAATGGCGAGCGCCAGCACGTTGACGGCAAGGATGCGCCGGCTGAGGGACGACCGCCGCCGGCGCGGCAACCCACCCTCGCGCCCACGGGACGCCGCCGCGACGGGAGGCCGAGGCTCAGGGCCCTTTAGGTCCGCGCGCAACGGCTCCTCCGGCGCCCGTGTCCCGAGCCGCGGCTCTTCGGCCGTCGTCGTCACGGGCCCGGTACTGGACGCTCGCGCACTCCGACCGGAACGAGTCGCGTCAACCCTCTTTCGGCATTCCCGCGCAGGCGGGAATCCATGTGCCGCATGGACCCCTGCTTTCGCGGGGGTGACGAATGAGGTGGTTCCACGTGGCCGAATCGCGCGTTAGTGCTCACGATACCGATAGCCGACGCCATAAAGCGTCTCGATCTCGTTGAATTCCCCGTCGACCTGCTTGAACTTCTTGCGCAGCCGCTTGATGTGGCTGTCGATGGTGCGGTCGTCGACATAGATGTTCTCGCCATAGGCCGAGTCCATCAGCTGGTCGCGGTTCTTCACGTGGCCCGGCCGTTGGGCCAGCGCCTTCAGCAGCAGGAACTCCGTCACCGTCAGGTCGACCGGCTTCGCCTTCCAGGTGCAGAGGTGGCGGGCGGAATCGAGCAGCAGCTCGCCGCGCTGGATGATGTCCGGCCCCGGGCCGCCCTCGGTCTCGGCCTTGCCGAGGCTCTGCCGGCGCAGCAATGCCCGGATGCGTTCGATCAGCAGGCGTTGGGAAAAGGGCTTCTTGATGTAGTCGTCGGCGCCCAGGCGCAGGCCCATGAGCTCGTCCACCTCATCGTCCTTCGAGGTGAGGAAGATGACCGGCAGGTCGCCCTGCTTGCGCAGCCGCTCCAGTAGCTCCAGCCCGTCCATGCGCGGCATCTTGATGTCGAGGATGGCGAGATCGACCGGCTGGGCGGTCAAGCCCCGCAGAGCCTCGGCCCCGTCGGCATAGACCCGCACGGTGAAGCCCTCGGCTTCCAGGGTCATGGCGACGGACGTCAAGATGTTGCGGTCGTCGTCGACGAGCGCGATGGTCTGCGGCATGGTCTACCCGTCCCCTTCGTGTTGGCTGAGCCTGAATTGCCGAAATGGGGAAAGTGGTGGTCCATAATGGCCGAAATAGGGCCGAATTGGGGACAAAATCCAAGACCGGATATGGGATGCCCGAGTGATGATGCAAGCCGGCGACGAAAGGCCTGAGGCGCTCGGCCGCGCCGTCCGCCGGCTTGCCCGGTCGGCCGACCGGGCGGCCTTGGCGACCACGCTTGCCGATGGCCGGCCTTACGCATCCCTGGTGCTGCTCGCCTGGGATTTCGACGGCGCCCCGCTGCTGCTGCTTTCCGATTTGGCCGAGCACAGCCGCAACCTCGCCCGGGATCCAAGGCAGGCCCTCCTCATCGACGGCACCGGCGGTCTTGCGGACCCGCTGACCGGCCCGCGGGCGAGCCTGATCGGCAAGGCAGCGCCGATTGCCGACGACCGGCTGCTCGCCCGCTTTCTCGCCCGCCATCCCTCGGCCGAAACCTATGCCGGCTTCGCCGACTTCAGGCTCTACCGGATCGAGCTGGAACGCGCCCATTTCGTCGCCGGCTTCGGGCGCATCCGCTGGATCGAGGCGGAGCATCTCGTTCTGGCCGGCGGTTCTTCCGTCCTGGCCGAAGCGGAAGGGACGATCCTTCTGGCGATGAACGGCGATCGGCAGGGCGAAATCGAGCGGATCCTGAAGCGGGGCCCCGGCTGGCGCATGACGGGGCTCGACCCCGAAGGTGCCGATTTCCGCCGGGAAGGCGAGACGGCGCGCGTGGACTTTGCAGAGCCGGTCTTCGATGGCGCCGCCGCTCTCGGCACCTTGTCTGACTTGGCAGGGCGCGGCTAGCCCGAATTTGCCACAGAGGTAACCATCACTCCCACCGATTCGCCTGCTTGGCGAATTCGGAGCGCTTGGCCCGCACGACGCAGAAACGCTGACCGGTTGGCGCTTCCATCACCCACCAGCGCTTGACCCAGGCAATGCGCTTGGCGCCCAGGCCCTCCAGCCGCGCGACCTCGGCGTCGATGTCGTCGGTCTCAATGTCGAGATGGACCCGGCTCTCGTGCTCGACCTTCTGCACCCCAATGTCCAAGCCGTTGGGCCCGGTGTCGAAGTCGACGTAGCCCACGTCCTCCGCATTGCGGGAGGGGCGGATCGGCAGGCCCAGTGCCTGGCCCCAGAACCGGGCGGCCTCTTCCAGGTTTCCCTTCTGGCAATCGATGATGAATCCGCCGAGCTGACTGCGATGCATGGGATGCTCTCCTGTCGAAACGCTCAGTGTGCCTCGGCCCAGTTGTCGGCAACGCCCGTTTCCGCGACCAGGGGCACCGACAGGGTCACCGCCGGCTCCGGCGCGCCTTCCATGATTTTCTTGACGAGCTTGGCGGTTGCCTCGACTTCGTCCTTGGGCACCTCGAACAGGAGCTCGTCATGGACCTGGAGCAGCATGCGGGCCTTGAGCTTCGCCTTGGCGAGGGCCGCCGGCATGCGGATCATCGCCCGCTTGATGATGTCGGCGGCGGTGCCCTGGAGAGGCGCGTTGATGGCGGCGCGCTCCATGAAGCTGCGCCGGGCCGGGTTCTTGTCGGCGATCCCGGGCACGTGGCAGCGACGGCCGAAGAGCGTGGTCACATAGCCCTTCTTGCGCGCCTCGTCCTTGGCCCGCTCCATGTAGTCGCGAATGCCGGGATATTTGGCAAAATAGGCCTCGATATAGGCCTTGGCCTCGGCCTGAGGGATGCCGAGTTGCTGGCCGAGGCCGAAGGCAGAGATGCCGTAGATGATGCCGAAATTGATTGCCTTGGCCTTGCGCCGGACCATGGGATCCATGCCGGCGACGGGAACGCCGAAGACCTGGGAGGCGGTCATGGCGTGAATATCCTCGCCCTTGCGGAAGGCCTCCTTGAGGGCGGCGACCTCGGCGATATGGGCGGCGAGGCGCAGTTCGATCTGGGAATAGTCGACCGAGAGCAGCTTGTGGCCTTTCTCGGCCACGAAGGCGCGGCGGATCTTGCGGCCCTCCTCGGTACGCACCGGAATGTTCTGCAGATTGGGATCGGTCGAAGAGAGCCGTCCCGTCGAGGTGGCGGCAAGCGCAAAGGACGTGTGGACGCGCCCGGTCTCGGGATTGATCTCCTCCACCAGGGCGTCGGTATAGGTGCTTTTCAGCTTGCTCAGCTGGCGCCAGTCGAGCACCCGGGCCGGCAGCGCATGGCCCTGGGCGGCAAGCTCTTCCAGCACGTCCGCGCCTGTGGCATAGGCGCCGGTCTTGCCCTTTTTGCCGGCGCCGAGGCTGAGGCTGTCGAACAGCACCTCGCCCAGCTGCTTGGGCGAGCCGATGTTGAACTCGCGCTTGGCGAGCTTGTGGATTTCCTTTTCGAGCTCGCCGAGGCGCCGGGCGAAGTCGGCCGAGAGGCGCCTCAGCTCCTCTGCATCGACCTTGATCCCAGCCATCTCCATCTCGGCCACCGCCGGCACCAGAGGCCGGTCGATGGTCTCGTAGACCGTGAGCAGGCGCTCGGCGACCACGCGGGGCTTCAACAGCTGATGCAGGCGCAAGGTGACCTCGGCATCCTCGGCGGCGTAGTCGCGCGCCTTGTCCAACGGCACCCTGTCGAAGGTGACCTGGCCCTTGCCGCTGCCGGTGACGTCCGAATAGGCGATCGTCTTGTGATCGAGATGGAGGAGCGCCAGCTCGTCCATGCCATGGCCGTGGGCGCCGCCCTCCAGGACATAGGAAATGAGCATCGTGTCGTCGTAGCCGCGGAGATCGACGCCGAGGCGGGCCATCACCTCCATGTCGTATTTGATGTTCTGGCCGATCTTGAGGACGCTGTCGTCCTCGAGCAGGGGCTTCAGGCGTTTTAGCGCCTCGGTCAAGGGAATCTGGTCGGCCAAGGGCTCGCCGCCGCCGAGCAAGTCGCCGCCGGGCTGGCGATGGCCCACAGGCACGTAGCAGCCTTCGCCCGGCTCGACCGCGAGCGAGAAGCCCACCAGCTCCGCCCGCATCGTATCGAGGGACGTGGTCTCGGTATCGAAGGCGACGAAGCCCGCGGCGCGCGCGCGCGCGATCCAGCCGTCCAGCGAGACCGCATCCTGGACCAGGACATAGCGCGCCGGACCGGCTTTCGAGGTTGGCCCGGGACGGGCGGGCGCGGTCTTGCTCGTAGCCGCGTCGGAGCCGGCGGCGGGCGTCTTGCCCAGCCTCGGCTCGATCCGGGCGATGATGGAGCGGAACCGGTTCAGCTCCAGAAAGGGCAGCAGGACGCCCGGTTCGGGCTCTCGCCTTTGAAAAGCATCGAGCGGCTCCGGCAGCGGCACGTCGTTCTTGAGGCGCACCAGATCCCGGCTGAGACGCGCCAGATCGGCATTGGCCAGCAGCGCCTCGCGGCGCTTGGGCTGCTTGATCTCGCCGGCGCGGGCCAGCAGCGTATCCAGATCGCCATAGCCATTGATCAGCTCGGCCGCGGTTTTGACGCCGATGCCCGGAACACCTGGGACATTGTCCGTCGAGTCCCCGGCGAGCGCCTGGACGTCAACCACCTTGTCCGGGCCGACACCGAACTTCTCCATCACCTCGGCCTCGCCGATGCGGCGGTTCTTGATCGGGTCATGCATCGAGACCTTGCCGCCCACCAGCTGCATCAGGTCCTTGTCCGAGGAGACGATGGTGACTTCGGCCCCGAGCGCGGCGGCCTGCTTGGCGTAGCTGGCGATGAGGTCGTCGGCCTCGAAGCCCTCCAGCTCGATGGCAGGTACGTTGCAGGCCTTGGTCGCCTCGCGGATGAGGGCGAATTGCGGGATCAATTCCGGCGGCGGCGGCGGACGCTGGGCCTTGTAGTCGGCATACAGGTCGTTGCGAAACGTGCGTCTTCCGGCGTCGAAGATCACGGCGATGTAGTCGGCGTCGGAATCTTCCACCAGCTTCAGCAGCATGTTGGTGAAGCCGTACACCGCGTTCACCGGCGTGCCGTCGCCGCGCGTCATGGGCGGCAAGGCATGGAAGGCGCGGAAGATATAGCCCGAGCCGTCGATCAGGTAGACGTGGCGCGGATGCTGGGATTTCGTCATGCCTCGAAGATGCCCGAGCGGGCCGGCGGAGTCGAGGTCGAGGCTGGGGATCGTCGTTTCTCTCGCGACCATGACGGCATCAGTCCCCTCCCCCCTTGTGGGGAAGGGCTAGGGAGGGGGTTGCAAAACGCAGTCATCGGGGTCGGCCCCACCCCCACCCTGCGCTTCGCGCCGACCTCCCCCATCGAGGGGGAGGCGAACAGACATCAAGCCGGCCGCTGGCGCTCCGCCCGCGGCGTCTTGACGAAACGTTCGCGGTAGCACTTCGAAAAATGGGACGCCGAGACGAAGCCGCAGGCGAGCGCCACGTCGAGGACCGTCATTTCCGTCTGCTGCAGCAGATGGCGCGCCTTGTCGAGGCGCAGCTCGAGGTAGAAGCGCGTCGGCGTGCGGCCGAGGTATTTGCGGAACAGGCGTTCGAGCTGGCGGGGCGAGACCTTGACCGTGCGGGCAAGCTCGGCCCGGCTCACCGTCTCCTCGAGGTTTTCCTCCATGCGCCGGATCGCCGCCAGGAGCTTGGGATGGCGGATGCCGAGCCGCGCCGGCAGAGCCATGCGCTGATGGTCGCGCTTGTCGCGAATCCGCTCGTGGATGCATTGATCCGAAACGGCCGAGGCAAGAGCGAAGCCATGCTGGCCGGCGATCGCGTGGAGCATGAGATCGAAGGCCGCCATCGCGCCCGAGCAGGTGAAGCGGTCGCGGTCGATCTCGAAGATTTCCGACGTCACGTCGAGATGGGGAAAGGCCTCGGCGAAGCCGGACAGGTTTTCCCAATGGACGGTGCAGCGGTAGCCGTCCAGCAAGCCGGCCCGGGCGAGCAGGTAACTTCCCAGATTCACCGCGCCGATGTCCATGCCGCGGCGCGCGAGGCGCCGGAGCTGGGCGAACACTTCCCGGTCGTCATATAGATGCCCGTCGATCCCGGCAGCGGCGATGAGGACGTCGTAGCGGTCGCCCTGGGCGAGCGCCGCCTCCGCCTGCACGATGACGCCGCTGCTGGCGCTGACCGGGCCCCCATCCTTGGACAGGATGTGCCAGCTATAGAGCAGCCGTCCGCTCATCCGATTGGCATGGCGCAGCGGCTCGATGATGGAGGAGAGATCCATCAGCGCGAATTTGGGGACGAGGAAAATCGCGATACGCTGGGGAAGCCGGGCAGGCGTGGCGGCAAGCATGGGCTTCGACTGTAACAAAGGGATCGGTACAAAGGGAGGGCGGGGCATTGCGCATCGTCATCGTCGCCGTCGGCCGGGCGAGGCCCGGTCCCGTCAGGGCACTCTACGAGGAGTATGAAAGCCGGCTGCGACCTGCCCCGGAGCTGATCGAGGTCGAGGAGCGCCGGCCCCTGCCGGCCGCGGCCCTGAAGCGCCGGGAAGGCGAGCTGATCCAGGCCGTGCTTTCCCGGCGGCCCGGCCGCCGCTTCGTCGTCGCCCTGGACGAGCGCGGCCGGGCGTTGGCGTCCCGGCCCTTCGCCGAAGCGCTGGCCGCCTGGCGCGGGCAGGGCTTTGACGAGGTCGCCTTCCTCATCGGCGGAGCCGACGGGCTGGACGAGCCAGTGCGCCAGGCGGCCGGCCTCCTCCTCTCGCTCGGCCCCATGACCTGGCCTCATCTTCTGGTCCGCGGCCTCCTGGCCGAGCAGCTCTATCGCGTGCAGCAGATTGCCGCCGGCCACCCCTATCATCGGGCGTAAGTTGCCGGTATGTTTCCCGGCATGTTCGGCACTGCAATTCGCCTGCTGCCGCGTCTGGGCGCCGTCGCGGTCCTCTCCGCCCTCGTCGCCTGCGTTCCGGAGTCCCAGAATCCCGCCGGCGACCCTGCCAGGGCGGTGAAGGACCCGGCGATCTTCGGGCTGTGGGAATCCGATTGGGAGGATGGGAAGCTGTTCCTCCATGTACTGGACGGCGGCCAGGGCATGATCGAAGTGTTCACCGTCGCCCATAAGCGCGACGGGGCGGGCGAGGTCGATCACTACCAGGGCTTCGTCGCCAATGTCGGCAAGCGGCATATCGCCAACCTTCAGCTGGCCGATTCCGGCGGCGAGGATTCGGGCGAGGCGGAAACCTATGTCTTCATCGCCTATCAGATGGATCCCAATGACCGGCTGGAAGCCCATTTCATCGACGACAAGCCTTTCATCGCCGCGGTCGCAGCCGGCAAGCTCACCGGCCAGATCACCGGCCAGGGCGAAGGCCAGACGGTCTTGCTGAACGACGACACGGCCAAGATCGCCGCCTTCATCGCGGCGACGGACGACGCCAGCCTCTACAGCAAGGATCTGCTGTTCCGCAGGGTCTATCCCAAGCCGGGCGATTGAGAGCCGATGGCGCTGCGTCCGGTCGTGCTCTGCATTCTCGACGGCTGGGGCCATGGCGCCGCCGGCGCCTGCAATGCCATTACGCTCGCCAGGGCTCCCACCTGGGCGCGCTGGATGGCCGAGGCGCCCCACGCCCTCATCGACGCCTCGGAGCTTCATGTCGGCCTGCCTTCCGGCCAGATGGGGAATTCCGAGGTCGGCCACATGAACATCGGCGCTGGCCGGGTAGTGATGCAGGACCTGCCCCGGATCGACGCCGCCGTCCGTTCCGGCGAACTGGCCAAGATCCCGCGACTGCAGGACTTCATCCATCGGGTCAAGGCAGGATCCGGCCGTTGCCATCTCATGGGCCTGCTGTCGCCCGGCGGCGTCCATTCCCATCACGGCCATATGGCGGCGCTGGCCAAGGTTCTGGCCGCGGCGGGCGTCGAGGTGCAGGTCCATGCCTTCCTCGATGGCCGCGACACGCCGCCGGAAAGTGCCTGCGGCTATCTCGCCGAATTCGCCCGCCAGGCAGAGGGCATCCCGATCGCCACCGTCTCGGGCCGCTATTTCGCCATGGACCGCGACAAGCGCTGGGAGCGCGTGGCCGCCGCCTACGCCACGCTAGTCGAAGGTGCGGGCGAGCAAGCGGCGAGCGCGGACGCCGCCGTAGCGCGAGCCTACGCGCGCGGCGAGACCGACGAGTTCGTCAAGCCCACGGCGATCGCCGGCTATGGCGGGATGAAGGACGGCGACGGGCTTCTGATGGCCAATTTCCGTTCCGACAGGGTGCGGGAGATCATGACCGCCCTCGTCGATCCGGACTTCAAGGGCTTCGAGCGCCCTCGCCTGCCGCGTTTTTCGGCGGCCCTGGGGATGACCGAATATTCGGCCGAACTGACGCGGCTCTTGCCCGCCCTGTTCGGCGCGCAGGATCTGAAGGATGGCCTGGGCGAGCTGCTGGCGCGGGCCGGGCGAACCCAGCTGCGCATCGCCGAGACGGAGAAATACGCCCACGTCACCTTCTTCTTCAACGGCGGGCGGGAGCAGCCGTTCCCGGGCGAGGAGCGGATCCTGGTGCCCTCGCCCAGGATCGCGACCTATGACCTGAAGCCGGAGATGTCGGCTTATGAGGTGACCGAGAAGCTGGAGGCGGCGATCGCAAGCGCGCGTTTCGACTTCATCGTCGTCAACTACGCCAACACCGACATGGTCGGCCATTCGGGCAAGCTAAGGCCCGCGATCGCCGCGGTCGAGGCTGTCGACCGCTGCCTTGCCCGGCTGGAGGAAGCCGTGCTGCAGGCCGGCGGCGCGATGCTGGTGACGGCCGACCACGGCAATGCGGAAATGATGTGCGATCCCATGACCGGCGGCCCGCACACGGCCCATACCCTCAACCGCGTTCCGGTGGTGCTGCTGGGCGCCGGCGCCGAGGTCGCGTCCCTCAAGGACGGCGAGCTCGCCGACATCGCGCCGACGCTTCTGGCGCTCCTCGGCATGCCCCAGCCCAAGGCGATGACCGGTCATTCCCTGATCGTCCACGCCGAGGCCACTGCTGGCGGACCGGGCCGGCAGGCACGTGTCTCGGCTTAGGCCAGGCGCGTGACGGGTAGCCCTATTTGAGCGATCCCGGCTTCAGGGCGGGCCTCTTCCTCATCGCACTGGCTCTCGTCGCCTTCTCAACCGAGGCGTGGTCTCAGCAGGCCCAGCAGCTCCAAGGGGTCGAGAAGGCGCTCCAGCAGAGCCAGGAAAAGAGTGCGGCGCTTTCGGCCGATGCGGCGAAACTCGCGAAGCAAGTGGCCGCACTCCAGAATGAGCTCGTGCGCCGGGCAGCGGCGGCCCAATCCGCCGAGGCCGCGCTCAGCCGGATCGAAGCAAGCCTCGCCGACTTGAAGACCCGCCGCGCCGCCAAGGCGGCCGAGCTGGCCGAACGGCGCCAGGCCTTGGCGGCGAGTCTGGCCGCCCTCCTCCGCCTGGCGGCAACCCCGCCGGCTGCGGCCCTCGTCTCCGCCTCGCCCGTGGACGTCGCCCGCGGCAGCCTGCTGCTCAGCCTCGTCGTGCCGATCCTTCAGCAGCGCGCCCAGGCCCTGGAAGGCGAGCTCAGCGCGCTGGCGGCACTCAGCAGCCAGATCGAGCATCGCCAGGCCACGGCCCGTGACCTTGCCGCGGCCCTCGATCTCGATCGGCGCCAGATCGCAACGCTCCTGGCCGAGAAATCCAAGCTTCAGCGCCAGACCGCGGCCGAGGTCGCGGCCAGCCAGGCCCGGAGCGCGGCGCTAGCGGCCGAGGCCAAGGATCTGCGCCAGCTCCTGGACAAGCTCGCCGCAGCCAAGCCGCCGGAAGCCTCGCCCGGGCTGAAGCCCGGCAATGTCCGGGCCTTCCCCGCTAACCCCGGCGGCCTCGTGCAGCCCGTGGCCGGCCACGTCCAGGACCTGTTCGGCGTGCCGGATTCGACCGGCAGCACCGGCAAGGGGATCGAGATCGAGACCAGGCCTGATGCCGCCGTGGTCGCCCCTTTCGATGGCCAAATCCTGTTCCGCGGGCCTTTTCGAAGCTACGGAGAAATATTGATCATTCAACATGATGGCGGGTATCATAGTCTGCTCGCCGGATTGGCGCGCAGCGACGCGGCTGTCGGACAATGGGTCCTCGCCGGAGAGCCCGTCGGCGTCATGGGACAATCGAAGGACGGCAACCCCAAGCTCTATATGGAGCTGCGTCGAGACGGTCGGCCGATCGATCCGGCACCTTGGCTCGGCAAGAGCGACAGCAAAGTGGAATGAAATGATGAAACGCAAATCTTGGGTGATGGCAGGTCTGCTTGCCGTCGCTTTCCTGTCGCTCACGGCGGCGGTCGGACAATCGAGCAGCGACGACAGCACCTACCAGCAGCTGAACCTGTTCGGCGACGTGTTCGAGAAGGTCCGCTCGTCCTATGTCGAGCCGGTCACGGACCAGCAGCTCATCGAATCCGCCATCAGGGGCATGCTCTCCTCCCTCGATCCCCATTCCAGCTACATGGACGAGAAAGAATGGGGGGACATGCAGGTCCAGACCAAGGGCGAGTTCGGCGGGCTGGGCATCGAGGTCACCATGGAGAACGGGGTGATCAAGGTGGTCTCGCCCATGGACGGCACCCCCGCGGCCAAGGCCGGCATCCAGCCCGGCGACCTGATCGTCCAGCTCGACGGCAAGCCGGTGATGGGCCTCACCCTCTCCCAGGCGGTCGATAAGATGCGCGGGCCGATCGATTCCAAGATCGTGCTGACGGTGAAGCGCGGCACCAAGGATCCCTTCGACGTCACCCTCATCCGGGCCGAGATCAAGATCCCCTCGGTAACCGGCCAGCTCATCGGCAATGTCGGCTATGTCCGCATCGCCCAGTTCTCCGAGCAGACGGCGAGCGGGCTTCAGGACGCGATCTCCAAGATCCGCGGCCAGGCGGGCAAGAAGCTCGAAGGTCTGGTGCTAGACCTGCGCAACAATCCCGGCGGCCTCCTGGAACAGGCGATCGCCGTCAGCGACGATTTCCTCGACAAGGGCGAAATCGTCTCCACCCGCGGGCGCGATCCCAACCAGGCCCAGCGGTATAACGCGACGCCCGGCGATCTGCTCGACGGCGGCCCCTTGGTCGTGCTGATCAACGGCGGCTCGGCCTCGGCCTCCGAGATCGTGGCCGGCGCTCTCCAGGATCACAAGCGCGCGATCCTGATGGGCACCCGCTCCTTCGGCAAAGGCTCGGTACAGACCATCATCCCGATCCCGGGCCATGGCGCGATCCGGCTCACCACGGCGCGCTACTACACGCCCTCGGGCCGTTCGATCCAGGCCAAGGGCATCGACCCGGATATCATGGTCGAGCAGGCGAAGCTGGAGCTCATCGCCGAGCCCCAGTTCCGCAGCGAGGCTGAGTTGCCCGGTGCCTTGCAGAACATCGGCGGCACCGCCCCGGCCGATTCCAGCGCGCCGGCCACGGGTGGCAGCAGCACGACCACGCCGGCGCCCAACGCCGACGAAAGCGACGGCACGGCTCCGCAGCCGAGCAAGGACTATCAGCTTGCTCGCGCCATCGACCTGATCCATGGCCTGGCCCTCTACGCCGAGAGCAAGGCCAACTGACGGCGCGCTCGTCATGAGCCGGCCGGCCGGGTGGCGATGAGCACCCGGCCGGCTGGGCTTGCGGATGTTTCAAGGCCGGATCCGGCCGGCCTGGCCGCGCTTCTGATCCTGGCCGGCGCCGGTCTTTCCTTCGGCTGGCTTGCCTATCGGGGCGAGCTCGACCGTTTTGCCTCGGCCACGCCGGAAGTCGTGATCAGCCTCAACATGCCCGACCAATCCGTCGCGCCATCGGCCGCGCTTCCGTGGGCCGGTCCCACGACCGAGCCGGACAGGCTCGCCTCCGGGGAAGCCCCGGCAATTCCCGCGGCCCTTCAGCCGAGCGGCGAGACCAGGCCGCCCATCATCCGGCAGCCGATGACGGCGGCATTGAACCGGCCGGCGAAGGCACCGAGCCGGGCCGTCGCGTCCGGCCCGCCAGCGCCGTCCTCGGCGCCATCGTTGCCGACACCCGCAGCGCCGGCTGTCGCGAGCGTCGCGGCGGCATCGGGCGGCGATGCAGCCCTCGACTACCCCCAGTTCCAGCCAAGCAATCTGATCAGTCCGGAGGCGCCCGCCTGGCAGCGCTTCGCCCGCCCGTTCGACATCAACGATCCGCGCCCGCGCATCGCCATCGTCGTGATCGGCCTCGGCCTGCTCCACAGCGAGACCGCCGAGGCCATCGATGAACTGCCCTCGGAAGTGACGCTTTCCTTCAGCCCATACAGCCACGGCCTGGAGGGCTGGATCGGCGAGGCCAGGTCGCTGGGCCATGAAGTGATGCTCGATCTGCCCATGATCCAATCGGGCCAGGGGATCGCGACGACCACTGCGGACGAGAGCAATCCGCAGGCGGTGGACGGTGGTATGGGCGAGTCCGACAACCTGCGCCGGCTCGACTGGGTGCTGGCCCGCGGCCAGGACTATGTCGGCGTCGCCAGCGTCGACGCCGGCGGCATCAGCGCCACGGCATCGGGTCTGGGTCTTGTCCTCGGCGACATCGGCCGGCACGGCCTGATGTTCCTCGGGCCCGCGGAACCGGGCGGGTTCGGCCTGCCCCGGGCCGTCGCCGATCTCTCCATCGACGATCGGCCGGACCGCGACTATATCGACGGGCGGCTGGCCGAACTCGAGCGCCGGGCGAGAGAGACCGGCTACGCGGTTGGGGTCGCCCTCGGCTATCCGGTCACCATCGAGCGCCTGGCGCTGTGGTCCCGCGGCCTGGAGCAGAAGAACCTGGCCCTCGCCCCGGTGAGCGCGCTGGTCGGCCAGCAGGCTTCGCGATGATTCCCTATGAGCGGCGGCCCTATCGGGCGGGCGTGGGCATCATGCTGCTGAACCGGCAGGCCCAGGTGCTCGTCGGCCGGCGGATCGACATGCCGTCGGACGCCTGGCAGATGCCCCAGGGCGGCATCGATGGGAACGAAACACCCGAGGCCGCCGCCTGGCGCGAAATGCGCGAGGAGACCGGCACCGACAAGGCCGCTCTCCTGGCCGAGAGCCGGGATTGGTATTTCTACGACCTGCCGCCCGACCTGGCCGACCGGATCTGGCATGGCCGCTTCCGCGGCCAGCGCCAGAAATGGTTCGCCTTCCGGTTCCTCGGCGAGGACAGCGACATAGACATCACGACCCATCGTCCGGAATTCAGCGATTGGAAATGGGCGCCGATGAGCGAGCTTCCCTCCCTCATCGTCCCCTTCAAGCGCCGCCTCTACGCCGACCTGGTGAGCGAATTCGGCCATCTGGCCGAGGCGGCTTAGTCTCAGATTCTTCGTCCGTTCGATCCATTCCCTCGAACGATTCCCTCCCCCCTTGCGGGGGAAGGTTAGGGAGGGGGGTGTCCAGAACTGCATAATCGGACCTTTGCCCCACCCCAGCCCGCCCACGTCGAGGGGGCGGGTAGAAGGCGCTTCGCCTGCCCAAGGAGTCGCTCTACCTCCTGCCTCCCGGCACGAGGAAATCGAAGTCACAGCCGCGGTCGGCCTGGAGCACGCTTTCCCGAAACAGCCGCGCGTAGCCGCGCTCGGGCGATGCCGGCGGCGGCAGAGCAGCGCGCCGCTGGCGGCGGCGGGCGAGTTCTCCTTCCTCGACGAGGAGATCGAGGCGCCGGTCCGGCACGTCGAGGCGAATCCGGTCGCCTGTCTCGACCAGGCCAAGAGGGCCGCCATCGGCGGACTCGGGCGCGACATGGAGCACGATCGTCCCGAAGGCGGTGCCGCTCATGCGGGCATCGGAAATTCGCACCATGTCCTTGACCCCGCGTTCCGCCAGCTTTCGCGGGATCGGCAGGTAGCCCGCCTCGGGCATGCCGGGTGCTCCCTTGGGCCCGGCGCTCTTCAGCACCAGCACGTCTTCGGCGGCGACATCGAGGGCAGGATCGTCGATCCGCGCCGCGAGATCGGCAAGGGATTCGAAGACCACCGCCCGTCCCTCGTGACGCAGCAGCGCCTCGGACGCCGCCGAATGCTTGATGAGCGCGCCCAGCGGGCAAAGATTTCCCCGGAGCACCGCGATGGCGCCCTCGCGCTTCAGCGGCTCGCCGCGCGGGCGTATGACGTCTTGGGGGTGGCGATCCTTCGGCGGCGTCAGGGCGTCGCCCAACCGGCCGCCGGTGATGGTCGGCTGGGCGAGGTCGAGCAGATCGGCGAGTTCGACGAGAAGCCGCGGCAGGCCGCCGGCGGCGTGGAAATGCTCCATGTAGTGCCGGCCCGAAGGCTTCAGGTCCACCAGCACCGGCGTCCGGCGTCCGATGCCATCGAGCGCCTCGAGATCGAGGCTGAGACCCGCGCGCCCGGCAATCGCGGCCAGATGAATCACTCCATTGGTCGAGCCGCCGATCGCCTGGAGCACGGTCATGGCGTTCTGGATCGCCCCGAATGTCACGATCTCGCTTGGTCTCGGGTGGCCCGATCGCGCCATCTCGGCGGCAAGGCGGCCCGCGGCTTCACCTGCCCTGAGACGCTCGGCATGGGGCGCGGGGATCGAGCCCGATCCGGGCAGGGCGAGGCCGAGCGCCTCGGCCATCAAGGCCATGGTGCTGGCCGTGCCCATGACCATGCAGGTTCCGACGGAGGGCGCGAGCCGGCCCGACACGGCCTCGATTTCGGCCCCGTCGATGGCCCCGGCGCGATAAGCAGCCCAATAGCGCCGGCAGTCCGTGCAGGCTCCCAGAACCTCACCCTTGTGATGACCAACCACCATGGGGCCCACCGGCAGGACCAGGGCCGGCAGGTCGGCGCTGACCGCGCCCATGATCTGGGCCGGCAGGGTCTTGTCGCAGCCGCCGATGAGCAGCACCGAATCCATGGGCTGGGCGCGGATCATTTCCTCCGTGTCCATGGCCATGAGATTGCGCAGGAACATGCTGGTGGGCTGGGCGAAGGATTCATGCAGACTGATGGTGGGGAAGGCCATGGGCAGGCCGCCCGCCAGCATGACGCCGCGCTTGGCCGCCTCGACCAGGGCCGGCATGTTGCCGTGGCAGGGATTGAAGTCGCTGCCCGTTGCCGCGATGCCGACGATGGGCCGGTCGAGGGCGTCGTCGGAATATCCCGCCGCCTTGATGAAGGCCTTGCGCAGGAACAGGGAAAACCCGGCGTCCCCGTAGCTCGTCAGGCCCTTGCGCAGGCCGCGCTCAGCCAATGCGGTTCTCCCTGCCGGTTGGATTGCTTCATCGGCGTGGCACCATAGAAGACCGCGCCGGTGGCCGTCCATGGCGGTGCTTTCGGCCGAAGGAAAGTAGCGCAAGCGGAGCCGCATTGGGGTGTGCGAGGCAGGCAGTGCGGCATTAGACTGGATCGAGGGCGACCAAGGGAAGGCCGATGAAACGGACGCTCACGACGCCTGAGTTCGCCAACTACCCCGACGACTGGCATTTTTCGCCCGTCCTCGACACCGGCGATTTCCTGTTCTTCTCGGGCGTCACCGGCACGCGCGCCGATCTGTCGGTCGCAGCGGACGCCGAGACGCAGTTTCGGGATGCTTTCGGTTTCCTGAAGGCAAACCTGGCCGTGGCCGAACTGACCTTCGACGATGTCGTCGAAATGACGACCTATCATGTCGATCTGCGTCGGAATCTTGGCGCCTTCATCAAGGTGAAGGATGAATTCGTCGGGCCACCCTATCCGGCCTGGACCGCCATAGGCATCACCGAACTGATCACGGAAGGAACCCTGGTGGAGATCCGCGCGATCGCGACGCGGAGACGGCCGAAGGAATGGCCGGCATAGGAACGGCGGACATCGCCTGCGACCGGCGGCGTCGTGTTGCTTCGAATGGCTGTCCGATCTCCCCGACCGACGGTATCTTGGCGCGGCAATCCAAGGAGAAGCGAGCATGGGCAAGGACGAGATCGAGGCCTGGGCGCTGAACAACGGCTGGCAGATGCTGGGCGGCCATCCGAGCCTGGTGAAGCCGCACAAACCGAAGGAGGCCGTCGTCAGGCTGGTCCTCAAGGCCACCGTCGCCAGCATCGAGTTCAAGAAGCCGGCGGGCAAATGGGAGAAGGTTTCCGGTGCTGCCTATGGCGCGATCAAGGCCGATCCGGAGACGGGAATCCCCCGCGGGCTGGGGCTGGTGCGCATCACCGGCATCACCCAGCTGATGCAGGAGAACAAGGAACGGCGGATGCTGGGCCTCGGCTGACATCGGCCCACAACAAACCCCCCCATACTGGCAATCGGCAAATCCCAAGGAGACGTGCGATGAAAATCAACCGGGTCGGATCCGCGGCGTGGCAGGGCGGAATCAAGGACGGCAAGGGCTCGATTTCGACCGAGAGCGGCGCGCTCAAGGCTTACCCCTATGGGTTCGCCAGCCGTTTCGAAGGCATGCCCGGCACCAACCCGGAGGAGCTGATCGGCGCCGCCCACGCCGGCTGCTTCACCATGGCCCTCTCGCTCATCCTCGGCCAGGCAAAGCTGACCGCCGAGCAGATGGACACCTCGGCCAAGGTCACCCTGGAGCAGGTCGAAGGCGGTTACGCGATCACCGCCGTCCATCTGGCCCTGAAGGCCAGGATCCCCGGCGCCGACCAGGCGACCTTCGAGAAGCTGACCGGCATGGCCAAGGCGGGCTGCCCTGTCTCCAAGCTCCTGAAGGCGGAGATCACCCTGGACGCGACGCTCGTTCCCTGACCTATCGCCGGGCGATGCGGCCGTGATGTCCGGCGGCATCGACAGCCTGTCGGCGGTGCGGCTTTCGACCTTCGGCCTGAGGCGCGAACCGCCTCGGCCGATCGGCGACCGGACCGCCGGATACGATGCCGAGTTCGATTTCGATACGCTGTTCTATGACGTCTTCCGGACTGCCGACCCGCGCCAGGTCGTCTGTCTCGGACCGCCGCCCCTCAATTGCGAGGCAGCGCTCTCGAAGCTGATCGTCCGCTTGCCCGGGACGGGTGCGGTCGTCGATTGGTCGTATCTTCCGCCGCGCTCGCACAGGCAGCCGAGCGCCAAGGTCGTTCTGACCGGCGAGGGTCTCGCCGCGGCCGGAAGCGTGATCTTCGAAATTGCCGGGCACCGCAGCGAGGTTGCGATCCAGCCTGGCGGCGGCCCGCGTTTCAGCGGACGGCGGGTCGTCACGACCCTGTCGAAGGACAATCCTCTGGCCTGGATTTGCGATTGGGCCCAATTCAACGCCAGAGTTCACGGCGCCGACGCGGTGCTGCTGTACGACAATGGATCCCAGGCCTATGACCTGGCAGAACTGCGCCGCGCGCTCGAGGCCGTGCCGGGCGTGGCGGAGTCTCTCGTCGTCCCCTGGCATTTTCCCCATGGGCCCGGCGTCGGCGCTGGGAATGTCCAGGACTCATTCTATTGCCAGCCCGGCTCGCTCGATCACGCACGGCGACGCTTTTGCGCCCTCGCCCGCGGCGTTCTCAACGTCGACATCGACGAGCTGCCGGTATTACCCGCGGGCGGCTCGATCTTCGATCGGGCCGAGGCGAGCGGCAAGGCGGTCACCGTGTTCGCGGGCTTGTGGACCGAGAGCGCCGCGCCGACGGGCGGTCTCCTGCGCCATAGCGATTGCCTGCATAGCGAGCGCTGGCGGTCCGCCTTGCGCGGCATCCTTCCGTTCCGCCAATTCCTGCGCACCAAATGGATCGTGCTGCCCGGCCGCTGTCCGGAAGACGCCGATTGGGGAGTCCACGATATCTACCCGGCGAGCCCGCAGGCGAAAGCCCGGGAAGTATCGTGGAAAGGGCACGCGCACGGCCTGCTCTACCGTCATTTCCGCCCGATCAACACGGGCTGGAAACCGCGCCGACGAGGGCGGCGCTACTCGCCGCTCATCTATGGATACGATCGAGACCTAGCGCGAGCCTTCACCCTTGCCTTTCCCGACCGGCCGCCATCGGCCCCGAAACCCTCCCTGATCCGCGGCCTCGCACGGTTGTTCGGGCGCCGGGTAGTGTAGCGAGGAGGCCCGCAAGCGCTGGCCAGGCGTGCGCGGGCCTAGCCTGGCTTTCCGGCTGGACGGGGTGCCGGCCCGGGTTTACTCAAAGGAGATCACGGTCCGAGCGCGGAGATCGATACGTTGCGGCGAGCGGTCTACACGGTCCTGGTCGGAGGATCCGACGCCCTCTTGTCGCCTGTCCAGGCCGAGCCGGAGCTGGACTACATCGCCTTCACGGACGCTGGCGAGGCCCCGCATTCGCCTTGGCAGGCCAGGCCGTTGGCGTGCCAGGAGCGCAACCCGCGCATGACGGCGCGCTGGCACAAGCTGCATCCGCACCGGCTTCTTCCCGACTACGAGGAGAGCCTCTACCTCGACGCCAACATTCTCATCAGGGACCCGATCGGCCCGCTCTTCGATCAGGTCCTGCTGAAGACGCCGCTCGCCATGTTCCGGCATCCGAACCGCGATTGCAGCTATGCGGAGGCCGAAGCCGTCAAACGTCTGCGCTACGACGACGGCGCGATCGTCGACGCCCAGATGGCATACTATCGGGCCCACGGCCTTCCGAGCGGCGCCGGACTTCATTTCGGCGGCATCATGTTCCGCCGGCATAAGGACGGGGCCCTGGCAAAGATGCTGGAAGACTGGTGGCGGCAGCTGAAGATCTTCAGCCACCGCGACCAATTGAGTCTCGAATTCGTGCTCCGCCGCCATGGAATCGCGGTGGCGGATATTCCCGGCCTCGCATCGGACAATCCCTGGTTCGCGATCGGCCCGCACCGGCGAAACCGCATCGACTTCGCCTCCAGCCTGGCGCCGGCCGAGGCCGATGAGATCGACTGGCTGCGCATGACCTACGTCGATGCGGCGCGGCACGGGCCGCGCAACTGGCGATCCCTCCTTGGCGAGGCGAAGGAGACCGCCCTTCGTCTTGCCAGGATGCCGCGGACGTTGGTCGTGCGGACCATTCGGCGCCTCGCCTGGCGCAAATATGCGGCAAGAAGCGATCACGCGCGGCGGCGCGCCTTGTGAGCCGATCGATCGCCCTTCCGGCTGCGATGATCCGGGCGTGATCCGCCTCGCCGTCGGTCCCGCCCGGGATTACCCGTCCTGGAACTGGGTCGGCGCAGATACGGCGCGGGAACTGGCCAAATACGCCGACGTGGCGCTGTTCGAGAGTTTCCGGCGAATACCGCCCTCTGACGCCATCATGATCGTGAAGCACCGGCCGCCCTTGGCGCTGGCCCGTGCATTGCGTGGCCGCGGGATCAAGCTCGTCTATGTCCCGGTCGACATCTACGCCTCCCGCGCCGAAATTCACCGGGACAGGTTGCTGCTCGAGGCTTTCGATCTCGTGCTGGCCCACGACGAACTGCTGCTCGAATGCCTGCGCCCCTATTGTTCGCGCATCGGCCTGGTGGAGCATCACGGCAAGTACACATTGGCGGAAATGGCGCCCTACAAGCCGGACGGCTACGTCCTGTGGATCGGCGGGCTGCAGCACGCGCCCTATCTCATGGACTGGCTCACTCGCCATCCCATCCGGCGGGAAGTGAGGCTGCTGACGGATGTCGGCAATCCCATCGCGGCCGGCCAGGCTCTGACCTTGGCGCGCCGTCTCGATATCCGGTTCGAGCTCGGCCCGCGTTCCATCAATGGCCATGGGGTGCACCAATGGAGCGAGGCGGAACAGCAACGCATGATGCAGGCGTGCAAGGTCGCCATCGACATCAAGGGCGAAGACTTCAGCCAGTCGACCAAGCCGCCGACTAAGGCCCAGAAGTTCATCTCCTCGGGCATACCCTTCGCCTGCAATTGCGAAACCTCCGCCAGCCGGTATTTCCGCAAGCGCGGCTTCGAGCTCGCGAGCCCGCTGGAAGAGGAAGCCTGGTTTTCTGAGGATTACTGGCTTCAAACGCGCGGCTTCGCCGAGGATCTGCGCAGCCGCATCACCCTCGAATCGGTCGGCCGCGACTACTGGGCTTTCCTGCAATCGCTTTAGGCGGTCCGCGCGCGCCGCAAGAGATGGAACCCTTGCGCGAGTTGTCTGAAAGCCGGCCGCCGGTCTATTTTCAGCCCATGTTGGACTCCGTGGTGGTCGAAGAATTGGCGCCCGATGATCTCGACGGCGCAATTCCCGGACTCTCCCTCGTGCTCGCGGCCTGCGTGGAGAAGGGCGCCAGCATCGGCTTTCTGCCGCCCTTCGACGCCGCCGAGGCGGCGGAGTTCTGGCGCAAGATGGCGGTCCAGATCCGGGCCGGAGAGCGGCGGCTGCTGGCGGCACGCCGGGGCGCAGACATCGTGGGCGCGGTCATGGTCGTGCTCGCCATGCCCGCGAACGGCCGGCATCGCGCCGAGATCTCCAAGCTCATCGTCGACCCCGACGGCCGGCGCCTGGGCATCGGCAGGGCCCTGATGAAGGCCGCCGAAGCGCTCGCCCGCCGCGAAGGCCGCAAGCTCCTCGTTCTCGACACGCGCACCGGGGACGTGGCCGAAAAGCTCTATGCCGGCCTCGGCTTCCGCAAGACGGGCGAGATCCCGGACTACGTCGTTTCCGAGACCGGCGCGCTTGAAAGCACGACCGTCATGTACAAGCAGCTGGCGTAGCCAAAGGGCTGATTTCAGTTCTTACGGCCAAGCCAGCGGTAGATCACGCCCGCGATCGCCGCGCCCAGGATAGGCGCCACCCAGAACAGCCAGAGCTGGCCGAGCGCCCAGCCGCCGGCGAAGATCGCCGGGCCGGTCGAGCGGGCCGGGTTGACCGAGGTGTTGGTGACCGGAATGCTGATGAGATGGATCAGGGTCAGCCCCAGGCCGATGGCGATGGGGGCCAGGCCCTTCGGCGCGCGCTCGTCGGTCGAGCCCAGGATGATCAGCAGGAACATGCAGGTCATCACGACCTCATCCACCAGGCAGGCTGGCAGGGAATAGCCGCCGGGCGAATGGGCGCCGTAGCCGTTGGACGCGAAGCCGGCCGTGGCATCGAAGCCGGCATGGCCGCTGGCGATGACATAGAGCACCGACGCGCCGGCGATCGCGCCCAGGACCTGGGCGACGATATAGGGCAGGAGTTCCCCAGCCGGAAAGCGTCCGCCCACCACCAGGCCGACGGAGACGGCGGGATTGAGATGACAGCCGGAGATATGCCCGATGGCGAAGGCCATGGTCAGGACCGTAAGCCCGAAGGCCAGCGCCACGCCGAGGAAGCCGATACCGAGAGCAGGAAAGGCCGCGGCCAGCACTGCACTGCCGCAACCCCCGAGGACGAGCCAGAAGGTGCCGATGAATTCCGCGCCCAGGCGCTTGCTGATTGGCATGATTTCCCTCCGTTGCCGTGTTGCCTTGGTCGAGCGCTTCAGCGCTATGATCGTAGCCCTAGAGGGGCGCCGTCGCCATGGCCGGCCCCACCGGCACCGCCGAAATGCTCGCGGAGGAAGTCGCCTGCCTTGGCCAGCGCGCGCCGGCCGGGCTCGAGCGCCGCGTTCCACAGCGGCCAGGCATGGATCATGTGGGGCCAGATCTCGAGGGTCACCGGCACATCGGCCGCGCCCGCGGCGGCGGCGAAGCGCGTGGCGTCGGCGAGCAGGGTCTCGGCCGATCCCACCTGGATGAGCGTCGGCGGGAAGCCGTTCAGATCGGCGTAGAGCGGTGAGACCCTCGGGTCTCTCCTGTCCATGCTCGCCGGCACATAGGCGGCGGCCAGCTCTTCCAGGTAGCCCTTGTGGATCAGGGGATCGACCGCGTCCTTGCTGGCAAGCGTCGCGCCCGACAGGGTCAGGTCCGTCCAGGGCGAGGCGAGCCAGGCGCAGGCGGGCAGCGCCTCCCCGGCTTCCCGCAGCCGATTGATGAGGGCGACGGCGAGCCCGCCCCCGGCGCTGTCGCCGCCGATGGCGATCTCGGCCGGCGCGATGCCCGCTTGCAGCAGAAAGCGCCAGGCCGTCCAAGCGTCGTCGAGGGCCGCGGGAAACGGGTGCTCCGGCGCCAGGCGGTAGCCCACGGCGAGCGTCCTCGCTCCGGCCGCGCGGCCCGCTTCCGTCACCATGCTGCGGTGGCTCCGGATCGAGCCGGAGCAATAGCCGCCGCCGTGGAAGAACAACAGCACGCGGCTGGGTTCGCTGCCGGGCGCGATCGACCATTCCCCCGGGATGCCGTCGAGATCGACCGGTGACAGCGCCACGTCCGCGGCCACGGGCCAATGGGAGCCGACCTCCTCGATGCGCCGGCGCCGCTCGGCCCAGCCGACGGGCCGGGGCTTCGCGCCCAGCAACGCGCGGATGGCATCGATTTCGGATTCGGCCATGGGTTCCTCCATCGGGCAGGCGAGACAGTCTAGCGTGGGGGTGGATATCGAGCGGTGAACGGCCCTACAGCCCCAGCAGCGCCGGCAGCTCCGAGAGCGATGCGATTATCCGGTCCGGCTTCCCCGGCAGGCGCTCTGGCCGCTGGCCATAGCGGTTGCACCAGACGACCCGCATGCCGAAGGCGGAAGCGGAGTACGCATCCCAGCCGTTGGACGACTGGAAAGCCATCGCCGCGGGCTCGACCGCGAGGCGGTCGGCGGCGAGCTGGTAGACCCTCGGATGAGGCTTGTAGACGCCGACCTCCTCCACCGAGAGCACCGCATCGAGGAAGCGGCCGACACAGTTATGCTTCACCAGCGCCTCCAGCATCGGCGGCGATCCATTGGAGAGGATCGCGGTCTTGAGCCCCGCTGCCTTGAGGCGCGCCAGCATGTCGGGCACTTCGGCAAAGGCGTCGAGGGTGAGGTAGAGTTTCATCAGCCGCTCTCGCAAGCCCGCGTCGGCGATGCCCAAGGTCTCAAGCGAGAAGTCGAGCGCGTCGCCGGTGACCTGCCAGAAATCCGCGTGCCGGCCCTGCAGCCCGCGCAGCCAGCTGTACTGAAGCTGCTTGTCCCGCCACAGGCTGGTGAGCGCCGCCGTCTTGTCGCCGAGCACGTCGCGGCAAGCCGCCGCGGCCGAGGCGAAGTCGAACAGGGTCCCGTACGCATCGAAGACGCAGGCGCGAATGCCGGGAAGTGCTGCAGCCATGGGGAGTCTCCCTGACGGGTCCGAACGCGGTGGCCTCATCCTTCGACAAGCTCAGGATGAGGCCCGTTTGTTTGACCCTCATGCTGAGCTTGTCGAAGCATGGGGTCAAATTCACCCACTGCCCGCGAGACAGTCAAATTTCGAACTGCCCCATGGCCCACCCGGTGGCTATGATTGAGAACTAGGAGAAGCCATGACACGGCTGGCCTATACCGTCCTGGCATTGTCGGTCGCGCTGGCAAGCAGCGCGGCCGCTGCTCCGCTTCCAAGCGATGTCACGGACTTTTGCGATTTGAATGACGGCGCAGCCATCAGCGATAAGTGCTTCGGTTTCGTCAGTGCGGTGATCGAAACGGTGCAAATCCTGCATGTGACTCATCAAGCAACCGGCTTCTTGAATGCTTGCATTCCGTTCGGCACGACGGTGGAACAAGCGGTGCCGAATATCAGGCCCTTATTGCGCCGACGGATGTGCCTCGGAAAGTGTACGGCCACAACCTACGTCGAGCTTGCCCCTTATGAAGTCTATCCCTGTAAATGATTCAAACAGACCCGCTGACCGGCGCCAGCGCGGCTCTGTAACCGAACCGAAACGGTGCTAGTCTTGAGATCGGGAGCTGACCTGGGAGGTGTGAGATGGCTGTTGCACGGGTTACCAAGCTGACGGCGAGCTCTACCAAGGGATTTCAGGATGCGGTGGAAACGGCCCTGAAGCGCGCCGCGAAAACGCTGCGCGGCATCACCGGTCTCGAGGTCCTCACGCAGAAGGCCAAGGTCGAGAAGGGCAAGATCTCGGAGTACCGGGTGACGCTGGAAGTCACGTTCATTCTCGACTAGAGGGCGCCGGCCGGATCGCCGGCGGGAATAAGGAAACCAACGAGAGGGCGCCCATGCCGCCGGACCACGACCATGACCGCGATCATCTGTTGGAGCATGTGCCGTCGGACCCGGCGCTGCGGGTGAAGGCGCTGGAGAGCGTCCTCATCGAAAAGGGGCTGGTCGATCCTGCCGCGGTCGATGCCTGGATCGAGGCCTTCGAGAAACGCGTCGGTCCCCACAACGGCGCCCGGGTGGTCGCCCGCGCCTGGGTCGATCCCGCCTTCAAGCAGCGCCTGCTGGCGGACGGCACGGCGGCGGTGGCGGAGATGAAGCTCCTCGGTCCCGAGGGGCGCCACGTGGTCGTGGTGGAGAACACCGCGGCGGTCCACAACCTGGTCGTTTGCACTCTCTGCTCCTGCTATCCCTGGCCGCTCCTCGGGTTGCCGCCGCGCTGGTACAAGGCGGCACCCTACCGGTCGCGCGCGGTCCGCGATCCCCGCGGCGTGCTGCGGGAATTCGGCGTCGAGCTTGGGCCCGGGGTGGAGGTCCGCGTCTGGGACAGCACGGCGGAACTGCGCTATCTGGTGCTGCCGCGCCGGCCTGACGACAGCGAGGGCCTCGGCGAGGAAGCATTGGCCACCCTGGTCACCCGCGATTCCATGATCGGTGCCGGCCCCGTCCCGCCGGCCGGCGCGAGGAAAAGCCCATGAACGGCATCCACGACATGGGCGGCATGGATGGCCTCGGCCCGATCCTGCGCGAGGCCAACGAGCCCGTCTTCCACGAAGCCTGGGAAGCGCGCATGTTCGGACTCGCCCAGGCCTCGACCCACCCTGCCGGCTACACCGTGGACCTGTTTCGATATCTGGGCGAGCAGATGCCGGCCGCCGCCTATCTGGCCCAGAGCTATTACGAGCGCTGGTATTTCCTGACCGCGCTCGCCCTGTTGCAGGGCGGCATGGTGACGCTGGCCGAGTTGTCGAGCGGCCGGGCCGCTCCCGGCTTCGCCAGGCGCGCCGACGCCGTGAAGGCGGAAGCGGTGCCGTCCGCCATCACCGGAGGCAAGGACTCGACGCGCGAATCCAAGGCCCCACCCCGTTTCGCGCGGGGCCAGAGCGTGCGGGCCCGCAACATCCATCCGGCCGGCCACACCAGGCTGCCGCGCTATGTGCGCGGCCGGCGCGGCGTGATCCTGCGGCGGCATGGCGCCCATGTGTTTCCCGACAGCCGGGCGATGGGCGGCGGCGAAAATCCGCAGGAACTCTACACGGTCGCCTTTACCGCTCGCGAGCTCTGGGGCCCGGATGCCGCGGCTGGGGACGAGATCCATCTCGATCTCTGGGAAAGCTATATTGAGCCGGCCTGAGTCGCCCCAGTCAGGCGAGACTCGGCAGTTCGACGAGCCCTGGCAGGCCGAGGCCCTGGCGCTCGCCGCCGCCTTGCAGCAGGCCGGCCGCTTCAGCGCCGCAGAATGGGCGGAGGCGCTTGGGGCAGCTATCGCCCGCGCCCAGGCAGCGGGCGATCCCGACGACGGCTCGACCTATTACGCCCATGTGCTGGATGCGCTCGAGCGGCTGGTGTTCGAGAAGTCGCTCTCGACGCGGGATCTGCTGGCTGCCCGCAAGGAGGCCTGGCGCGCGGCTTACGCCAGCACGCCCCATGGAAAGCCGGTCAGGCTGGATCGGAACGACAACTAACCTCGGCGGTCGATCCCGGCATAGAACTCATTGCCCTGATCGATCCGGGTCCGGCTGAGCTCCGCGCTGCCGCCGCCCGGCGGCGGGGCTGCGAACGGCGCGGGGTCGGCGAAGCGGAGGAGCACGTTCTCGGTGATCCGGGAGACGTTGTTGGCGTAGCCGTCATGGGCCAACGAGCCGGCCCAGCTGATCGAGCCGGTGGAAAACACCGCGCCGCCTCCGGGCGTCTCGAAGAACAGCAGGTCGGCGTAGCATCGCTCCGCCTCCTCGCCGTTGATGGTCGGGTGGTGGAACGGCGTCTCCTCGGGGACCAGGTTGTACTGCCGGGTGTGGCCTTCCGAACGCGCCAGGATGAGAGCGTGGGCCGGCGTGCCGAGCCAGGGATCGGCGCGGTCGATCTCCGATCCCGCGGCACCGCCGCCGATGCTGCCGAAATCGCCGATGATCTCGCCCTCGACGCCGGCGAAGACAAAGCGCGCCCGCGGATCCTCGCTTTCCGGCCGGCGCCGATAGTAGGACGAGTAGTCGAAGCCGGTGGCGACCGTCCCGACCCCGACCAGCTTCTGGGGCGCCACGGCGGATCGGCGCCACAGGCCGCCGAATTCGCCGGTGAAGTTCATGTAGGCTTCCCCGGCCTCGCTGTCCCAATAACGCGCGCCGGTTTCCGCCCGGCGCAGCTCGATCAGCCAGGGCTTCTCGGGATGGATGGCGGTGCGCCAGTAGAAGCCGTTGCCGCCGAGATACATGAGCCGCCCGCTGGAAGCGAGATAGCGGGTCATCGCCTCCCACATGGCCGTGGTCCAGTATTCCGGATGGGTCCCCGTCACCACGACCTTGTAGCGGGAGAGCCGCGACAGCCCCTCGGCATGGACCGCGTGATCGGTGATCAGGTCATGGCCGAGCCCACGCCCGGCGAGCCAGTCGGTGATGTGGGTATCGGCGTTGAGCGCCCAAGCCCTGCCCTTCACCATCATGCTGATCAGCGGCCGGCGGGCGCTGGAATAGAACACGCCATAGCCGTCGCTGTGCCGGTCATAGGTGGAGAGCCCCAGCTCGCGATGCTCGTTCAGATAGAGATCCGACGGCTCGAAGGTCGAGACCATGCCATTCTTCATTTCCATGTTCGGATCGTCGAAGTCGTAATGCTCGTTGGAATAGGCGACATAGGTGACCGAGGAGGCGAGGAAGGCGACGTCGTGCCGGTTCATGCCGGCGGGTTCGTCGACCAGGAACACGACATGATGCTCGGCCTCCGGCGCGGTCAGCTTCGCCGCGTAGATGCCGCTCGGCAGATCCTTCGGCAGGTCGAAATGGAAGCTCTCCTCCCAGGCGCAGTCCTCGAGATCGTCGTCGTGAAAATGCACCGCCCGGTAATGGGCCGGCTTCTCCAGGAACTTCTGGGCCGTGCCGTCCCAGCGCGAGCCGGTGACGCCGCGCGCCGGCAGGTTGACGAGATGCCCCTCGGGCGCGCGGCCGGTCGCCTCCGCGACCCGCGAGGACGCGAAGTCGCGCCCGAAGTCCCACAGCCCGGCGGCCCCGGCGACGCGTTCCGGCCCATGGGCCTGATAGGCCTCGATATCCGCCGCCGACGGCAGCCGCGCCAGCATCACGGGGGATTCGAGCCGCCCGTTGAAGAAGCCCGCCATCCTCGGCACGGATTCGCGTCCGGTCCCGTGAGCGGCGAAGCTGAGGGCGAGGCCCGCGGCCTTCGCGCCGAGCCGCGGCCCCTCGCCCGACGCCGCGATCAGCTCGTGGCCGAAGCCTGAAGCGTCGGCAGGCTTCATCAGCAGCACGGCCTTGCCACTTTCGCCCGACAGGCCGAAGCCGATGGTCGTCCATTGCCGCGCGGCAATGGGATGCGGCAGCGCGAACCCGAAGACGGCGCCGCGCCCGTCGCCGATCTCGGCCTCGAGCGTCGACGTCCCATCGATCCCCAAACGGAAGCCGAGCTTGTTTGCTTCGTCCCATCGGGCGAGCAGGGTCTGCCGTCCCTTGGTCGGGGTGGTGGCGAAGACGTTCAGCACGAAGCCGATCTCGCCGTCCGGAATCCCGGGCCCCGGCTGGACGGTCATGCAGGAGCCGATCTCGGTCTCCTGCTTGCGTCCGGGAACGGCGGTACGTCGGCAGGATTCGACCGCCGTTTCCTTGAAGCCGGGGCCGTTCTCCCGGTTGTCGCCGCAATGGATGCGCACCAGCGCGGCATCGAAGGCCGCGATCCCGTCGGTCGAGACCATGATGCCGGCCCGATCGCCAGGCCGGCGGATCAGCTCCGCCGGGTAGCCGATGATCTTCATCGCGAGTCCCCCAACTTCGAACCAGGCATCAGTCGCCGGCGAGCGGCAGACCCGTCAGCCGCCGCCAGCGCAGCTTCAGGATTTCGTATTCGGCGCGCTTGTGGTCGGTGAACAGCCGATCGTCGATGTAGCTGACCGGCTCGCCGCGATGGGTGCCCATGCGCACCAGGCGATATGTCTTGTTGGGCTCGACCGCCACGATCACTTCGCGCCCCGCGATGGGCACGAGGCGCAGCCGGTTCAGGACGCGCCGCAGCTCGAGGGAGAAATCCTTGCGCTCGCGCTGGAGGAATTCGGGGAGGAGGTTGGCGTCGGAGGGGGTCAGTTCGTACATGCCGGCTCCCATCGGCGGCTGGACGCGGCTTCAAGCGGTCCGCGCTGGAGGACATCGGACCCTAATATGCGTCGGCGGTCTGGGGAAGAGTTCGGCCAGAAATCTTGCGCCGGAAGTCCGGTGCTCAGCCCTCCCCTGCCTTCCGCTGCCCAGCCTCCCCTGCCGGCGTCTCTGCCGCGCGCCGGGCCGCCAGCGTCAACACCTGCCCCGCTCCCTGCTTGCGGCCGATGAGGAACCAGGACTGCTGCGTGCCGCCGCCCTTGAGCGCGATTTCGCCGGCGTCCTCGAACTCGTAGTCGTCGGCCAGGCGCACCTTCACGCCGTCGGAGACGTGGATCCGGTTGGGCGTGCCGGTCGATTCGTAGCGGCTCGCGGTGTTCACCACGTCGCCCCACAGGTCGTAGGAGAACTTCTGCTTGCCGACGATGCCAGCGACGACCGTGCCGGTGTGGATGCCGATCCGGATGCTGAGCGGCTGTACCGCACCGGCGCCGTAGTCGGTGAAGCTCTTGAGCGCGGCCAGCGCGAACTCCGCCACCTGCTGGCAATGGGTGGGGCTGCGGTCCGGGATGCCGCCCACAAGCATGTAGCAGTCTCCGATCGTCTTGATCTTTTCCAGCTCGTATTGCGTGGCGAGGTCGTCGAAGCGCCCGAAGATGTCGTTCAGCATGTTGACGATCATGACCGGGCCGAGCTGGGCCGAAAGCGCGGTGAAGCCGACGATGTCCGCGAACAGGATGGTGACCTCCGGGAAGGTCTCGGCGATCATCGATTCGCCCTTCTGCAGGCGGTCCGCGATGATCGCGGGCAGGATGTTGTGCAGCAGTTTCTCCGACTGGTGCCGGGCTTCCACCAGCGCCCCGGTCTGCGCTTCGATCTCCGCCGTCCTGCGCTCGGCCTCCTTGTCGGCCGTCTCCAGATTGCCGGCCATGACGTCGATGGCCCTGCCCAGCTCGCCGATCTCGTTGTCGATCGCGAAATTCGTCCGCGCCGCCAGGTTCCCGGCCGCGATCGCCCGGACGGTGGCGATGAGCGTGGTGCTGGGCCTCAAGACCGTGCTGCGCACCATCGAGACGAAAGCGCCGATGCCGAGCAGCATCAGGATGCTGGTGGCGATGAGGCATACCAGGACCCGGCGCGAGTCGAGGTCGAGCCCGGCCAGCTGGACGCCCGTGCGCTGGTCGACGCTGGCGGCGAAATCGCCGATCGGCGCCATGATGCGCGCCTTGGCCTCGTTGTAGCCCTCGCTGTAGAGGATGCCGAGCGCCATGGCCCGGTCGGGCGTTCCCTTTTGCAGGAAGAGCCCGGTTCCGTCGTCGAACCGGCCTTCGACCGCGTTCATCGCCACCTCTTCCAGCCGCACCAGCCCGTTCGACCGGTTCTCGGCGTCCTTCAGCTTGCTGAATTCGGCGAGCGTGAAGCCGGCATCGATCATCCTCGCCTCGAGCGACTGCGCGCCTTCGCTCTCCCGGGCGGGTTCCGGCAGCGCCTTCACGATGACCAGGTCCCAATAGACGCCGCTATAGCCGGGCGGCATGGCGATGACGCCGTTGCGGATGTCCAGCACGTCGCGGTAGTAGCGCTCGTAGCGCGCGTCCCCGGTCGCGGCGAAACTGCGGGCGAAGCGGGTCAGGTCGTCGGACGACTGGCGCAACTCATCGGCCAGCTGAAAGGATTCGTAGCGCCGCTGTTGCGCCTGCTCCTCGCGCGCCTGGAGCATGTAGAGGGCGATCCCCAGCCCGGTGACGATGACCGCGAGCACGAGCTGGCCGAGCAGGAAGACCGAAAGCAGCCGGCGTATCCGCATGGAAACTGTCCCCTGGAAGGGCCGACCGGCCCCGCGCCCCCAAATCCCGCGTCAGGTCATGCTACCGCAAGTTCCAATCCTTTCGTCATTCCCGCGACAGCGGGAATCCAGGGCGGCAAGGAAGCCCGTCGACCCCTGGACCCCCGCCTCCGCGGGGGTGACGAATGGGCTGGTGCTCGGATTTGCCCCTAATCCCCCGTCAGCAACCTCTCCACCAGCTGCCCCACCGTCGGGATGAAGCCGTTGGCGTAGAACGGGTCGTCCTTGAAGCGGAACGCGTTGTGCCCGGCGAACATCAGGTTGGTCTCGGTCTCTTCGCTGTGGCTGATGGTCTGCAGGGTCTTCTGGATGCAATAGCTGCGCGGGTCGGCCTTCTTGCCGGTGGTGCCGGCCTCGTTCTGGGCCCAGTTGGAGAACAGGCAGGACGAAAGGCAGCCCATGCAGTTGACCTGGTCGGTGCGGATCTCCCGCGCCTTTTCCGGGGTCACGAAGACGAGGGTCGAATCGGGCGTGCGCAGGGCCTCGGTGAAGCCCTCGGCCATCCACTGGCTGGCGTGCAGCTTGTCGGAGCCGGTGAGATACACGTTCCGCCCGCGGGCACCCACCGGAAACGCCCACTCATGCTCGCCCACCGGGGCCATGCTATAGGCCACCTGGCGCTCGGCCCTGGCGCGCAGATCCTCGATGAAGGGGTTGATGACGGCCGAGGAATAGAATCCCGTCGGGCTGAAATTGTTGAGGTAGACGTCGCCTTCCTTGAGGGTGAGCAGGCGCTGCTTCCAGGCGTCCGAGATCGGGCTTTCCTGGGTCAGCAGCGGCCGGGTCCCGAACTGAAAGGCGACCGGCCCGATCTCGGGGTTGTCGAGCCAGTCTTCCCATTCCCTGAGGCACCAGACGCCGCCGGCCATGAAGATCGGCGTCCGCGCGAGGCCGCATTCCTCGGTCATCAGGCGCCTGAGATCGCGCACCCGCGGGAAAGGCGCCTCCGGGACGCGCGGATCCTCGCTGTTGGACAGGCCGTTATGGCCGCCGGCGAGCCAGGGGTCCTCATAGACCACGCCGCCCAGCCAGTCGCGGAACCGGTGGTAGGCGCGCTTCCACAGCGCCCGGAAGGCGCGCGCCGAGGAGACGATGGGGTAGTAGTAGACGCCATAGCTGGCGCAGATCTCGGCGATGCGATAGGGCATGCCGGCGCCGCAGGTCACGCCGTGGATGAGGCCCTTGGCCTGATCCAGCACGCCGTGGAGGATGCGCTCGGAAGCGGCCATCTCCCACAGCACGTTCACGTGGATGCGCCCCCTGCCGCCGGCGATCTCATGGGCGATGCGGGCCTGGGCGACGCCACCGCGGATGGCGTAGGCGACCAGCTCCTCGTGGCGCTCGCGCCGGGTCCGGCCGTGATAAACCTGGGGGATGAGCGCGCCGGTCTCGTCGAAGGAATCGGCGTTGACGCCGGAGAAAGTGCCGACCGCGTCATTGCCGGCCCAGGGACCCGAGCTCTCGCCATTGGAGATGGAGATGCCCTTGCCGCCCTCGACCAGGGGCAGCACCTCGCGGCCGGAAATGAGAATGGGCTCCAGTGCCTTCACGCCGGGCTCCTCATAAGGCCAGGCTCTGCGGCCTGGTCCTCCGCCCGGATGAGAGCGCCGGGCCGGTCGGTGATGATGCTATCGGCGCCCCACCGGCGCAACCGCTTCGCCAGGTCAGGATCGTTGACCGTGTAGACCGCCAGCAGATAGCCCTGGCGCTTGATTTCCGCCGCCCAATCGGGCGTCAGGTGCTGGGCCGCGCAATGGACCGAGCGGCAGGCAAGCGCCCGGGCGGCCGCGCTCCAGTCACTGGGCTTCTCCCAGACGAGCAGGCCGCGGGGCAGATGCGGGGCCCGGTCCCGCATCGTCGCCAGGGATTCGCGGGCGAAGCTGGAGATCACCGGCGCCGGCAATCGCGCCGGCCAATGCCTGGCGAGAAGCTCGGCGGCAGACACGGCGGTTTCGCTCTCCTGGCCGGGATTGGGCTTGATCTCGATGTTGGCGGAAAGGCCGAGCTCGCCCAGCACGGCCGCGGTCTCTTCGAGGGTCGGCACAAGGCTGCCCTTGAAGCCGGGGGCGAACCAGGCGCCGGCATCGAGGGCCCGGATGGTTTCGAGCGGCGTATCGGCGACCGCGCCCTTGCCGTCCGTGGTGCGGTCCAGCAGGTCGTCATGCATGACGACGAGCCGGCCGTCGGCCGTCAGCTTGACGTCGAACTCCACCATGGCAGCGCCCTGGCGCGCCGCCTCCCGGAAGGAGGCAATCGTATTCTCCGGCGCATCCGCAGCCGCACCGCGGTGCCCGATGATGGCGGGAAGAAGCCTAGCCACGCCGCCTGGCCCCTACCCTCACCCTTCCCACCGCCTTCAGCGCCGGGCCCCTTCCCTCTCCCGCATTGCGGGAGAGGGTGCCGAGCGTAAGCAAGGCGGGTGAGGGCATCGGCGACGGGAGCTTCCGCTTTAGGCCGGCGTCAGCTTGCCGCCTCAGCCTGCTCGGGGCGCTTGGACAGGTCTTCGCCGGTCTTCTGGTCGACCGCCTTCATGCTGAGCTTGACCTTGCCGCGGTCGTCGACGCCCAGCACCTTGACCTTGACCGTGTCGCCCACGGCGACCACGTCGCCCGTCTGCTTGACCCGCTGGGGGGCGAGTTCGCTGATATGGACGAGGCCGTCGCGGCTGCCGAGGAAGTTCACGAAGGCGCCGAACTCCATGATCTTCACCACCTTGCCGGAATAGATCACGCCGATCTCCGGCTCGGCCACGATGCCGCGGATCCAGTCGATGGCCTGCTTGGCGGCCTCGGCGTCGACGGCGGCGACCTTGATCGTGCCGTCGTCCTCGATGTCGATCTTGGCCCCGGTCACCTCGGTGATCTCGCGGATCACCTTGCCGCCGGTGCCGATGACTTCGCGGATCTTGTCCTTGGGTATGCTGATCACGGTGATGCGCGGCGCGTTCTCGCTCACCCCGGCGCGGGCGGCGTCGATCGCCTTGGCCATCTCGCCCAGGATGTGGATGCGCCCGTCGAGGGCCTGGGCGAGTGCGATCTTCATGATCTCGGAGGTGATGGAGGCGATCTTCAGGTCCATCTGGAGCGAGGTGATGCCGCGCTCGGTGCCGGCGACCTTGAAGTCCATGTCGCCCAGATGATCCTCGTCGCCCAGGATGTCGGAGAGCACGGCGAAGCGCCCTTCTTCCTTGATCAGGCCCATGGCGATCCCGGCGATGGGACGCGCGAGCGGCACGCCGGCGTCCATCATCGAGAGCGACGCGCCGCAGACCGTGGCCATGGAGGAGGAGCCGTTGGACTCGGTGATCTCCGAGACCACGCGCATGGTGTAGGGGAAGTCTTCCTTGCTCGGCAGGAGCGGATGCACCGCCCGCCAGGCGAGCTTGCCGTGGCCGATCTCGCGCCGGCCGGGCGAGCCCATGCGGCCCGCCTCGTTGGTGGCGTAGGGCGGAAAGTTGTAGTGCAGCATGAAGGCCTGGCGAAATTCGCCTTCCAGCGCGTCCACGATCTGCTCGTCCTCGCCGGTGCCGAGCGTGGTCACCACGAGAGCCTGGGTCTCGCCTCGGGTGAAGAGGGCCGAGCCATGGGCACGCGGCAGTATCCCCACCTGGCATTCGATCGGGCGCACGGTCTTGGTGTCGCGCCCGTCGATGCGCCGGCCGGTGTCGAGGATGCTGTTGCGGACGATGTGCTGCTCCAGCTTCTTGAACTTCTTGCCGACCAGATCGGCCGGCAGCTCCTCGGCGGCGAGCGTCTCGATCGCCTTGGCCTTGACCGCGGCCACCTTGTCCGTGCGGGCCTGCTTGGCCGTCTCGCCATAGGCGGCGCGCAGATCGGCCTCCGCCACTTCGGCAAGACGCTTGACGGCCTTCTCCGCCTCGGCCGCCGGGCCGGGCACCGCCCAGGGATCATTGGCCGCCTTTTCCGCAAGCTCGATGATGGCCTGGATCACCGGCTGGAACTGCTCGAAGCCGAAGGAGACGGCCCCCAGCATGACTTCCTCCGACAGCTCCTTAGCCTCGGATTCGACCATCAGAACGCCTTCGCCGGTGCCGGCGACGACGAGGTCGAGGGCCGATTCCGGCAGGCTCTCCTGGACCGGGTTCAGGACATACTGGCCGCCGACATAGCCGACCCTGGCGGCCGCGATCGGTCCCATGAACGGGATGCCGGAGATGGTGAGCGCGGCCGAGGCGCCGATCATGGCGACCACGTCCGGGTCGTTCTCCAGGTCATGGCTCAGCACCGTACAGATGACCTGGGTCTCGTTGCGGAAACCCTCGGCGAAGAGCGGGCGGATCGGACGGTCGATGAGGCGCGAGGTCAGCACCTCTTTCTCCGTCGGGCGCCCTTCGCGCTTGAAGAAGCCGCCCGGGATCTTGCCCGCGGCGAAGGTCTTCTCCTGGTAGTTGACGGTCAGCGGGAAGAAGTCGATGCCGGGCTTCGGCTGCTTCTGGGCGACGGCGGTGCAGAGCACCACCGTCTCGCCATATGTTGCTAGAACGGCGCCGTCGGCCTGACGGGCGACGCGGCCGGTCTCGAGGACGAGCTTGCGCCCGCCCCATTGGATTTCCTTGCGATGAATCTTGAACATGTCTTTTGGGTCCTTGTGGCCACTTCGGTGGCGTGAGGGCTGGAATGGGTGATGCCGGACCCGCGGAAGAGGCGCGCCAGTTTCTGATCGCAGAAAACTGCACGCCGCTTGCGTCGGCCCGGCAGCTCGGCGTGTCGCCCCAGCCTTGCGGCGGACACGCGTCTGTGGAAGCGCCCGGTCGAGGACAGGGCGCCGGAGTTGTTGGTCGTGGTCCTAGCGACGCAGGCCAAGGCGCTCGATCAGCTCCTTGTAGCGCGTCTCGTTCTTGCGCTTCAGATAGTCGAGCAGGCGACGGCGCTGGCCGACCATGACCAGAAGCCCGCGCCGGGAATGGAAATCCTTCTCGTGGGTCTGAAGATGATCGGTCAGGCTCTTGATCCGCTCGGAGAGCAGAGCGACCTGCACCTCGGGCGAACCCGTATCGCCATTGGATTTGGCGAATTCCTTGATCAGCGCCTGTTTGCGCTCGGCCGGCAACGACATCGTGTTAGTCCTTTCTCGATCCTAGAGGTTCAGCACGCGCACCGGGCGTAGATCGCCGGCCTCCAGGCGGACGAGCGCCACCGGCAGTCCGCCGGACTTGGCGCAGAAAATCGCCCCGGTCCCGAATTGGCCAATGCGTTCCAGATCCTGCCGCCGGATAGGCCCGACGGATTGTCCGCAACGCAGGCGAGACGCCTCACTGTCGCTCACGGCCAGCGCCGGGATGTCGTCCAGCGCGGTCGCGACCGGCAATAGGTGCCGTGAGGCGGCCGGACTATGCCCCAAGGCCTCCAGTGAATCCAGCGAAATCGCCTGGGCTTCGCTGAAGGGTCCGACGGAGAGACGCCGGAGCGCGCTCACATGGCCCAGGCTTCCCAAGGCCTTGGCGAGGTCGCGCGCGAGGCTGCGCATATAGGTTCCCTTGCCCGAACGGACCTCGAACAGGGCGTCTTCGGCGCTCGCGCGCCCGATCAGCTCGAAGCGCTCGATATGCGCCTCCCGGGCGGCGAGTTCCGCCGGCTCACCCGCGCGAGCCAGGTCGTAGGCGCGCTTTCCCTCCACCTTGACGGCGGAAAAGGCTGGCGGGACCTGCTGGATGCGGCCGCGAAAGCGCGGCAGGGCGGCCTCGATCTCCTCGTCCGTCGGCCGGACGGCGCTCAAGCCGATGACCTCGCCCTCGGCGTCGTCGGTCGCCCGCGCCTCGCCGAAGCGCAAGGTGAACCGGTAGGTCTTCATGCCATCCATGACATAGGGCACGGTCTTGGTCGCCTCGCCGAGCGCGATGGGCAACAGGCCAGTCGCCAGCGGGTCGAGAGTCCCGCCATGGCCGGCCTTGGCGGCATCCATCAGGCGCCGGACCCTGGCGACGGCCGAGGTCGAGCTCAGGCCCGCCGGCTTGTCCAGCACGATCCAGCCGTCGACCCGCTGGCCGCGACGCTTAGGCCCCATCGCCGTCGTCCTTCTCGTCGTCGTGGCCGAGATCCCGCGCGACCGTGGGCGACCTCAAGATTCGCTCGATCCGCATGACCTGATCGAAGGAACGGTCGGCCTCGAAGCGGACCACCGGCGCCACGCGCAGGTCGACCGCCGACGCGAGTCGCATGCGGAAGAACCCGGCGGCATTGTTCAGCGCCTTGGCGAGCGCCGCCGCATCGCCGCCGCCGAACGGCGTCACGAAGGCAGTCGCGGCTTTCAGATCGGGGCTCACCCGCACTTCGGTCACCGTCGCCTTCACGTCCGCCAATGCCGGATCGCGCATCTCGCCCCGGGCAAAGATCTCCGCCAGCGCATGACGCAACTCCTCCCCGACGCGCAGCTGCCGCTGGCTCGGTCCCTTGCTGTGCTTGCGGGTCATTTGGCGGATGCCTTCCCGTGCAGCCTGTTCCCTCCCCCCTTGCGGGGGAGGGTCAGGGAGGGGGGTGTCCAGAACTGCATGATTGCGCCTTTGCTCCACCCCCACCCCAGCCCGCCCCCGTCGAGGGGGCGGGGGAAGGAGGCGTCCTACGCCAGCTCGCGGGCGACTTCTTCGACTTCGAAGCACTCGATCTGGTCGCCCTTCTGGATGTCCTGGTAGTTCTCGAATGCCATGCCGCATTCGAAGCCTTCCTTGACTTCCCGCACCTCGTCCTTGAAGCGCTTCAGGGTCTTGAGGGCGCCTTCGTGGATGACCACGTTGTCGCGCAGGAGGCGCACCTTGGCGCCGCGCTTGACCAGGCCCTCGGTGACCATGCAGCCGGCGATCTTGCCGACCTTGGTGATCTCGAAGACCTCGCGGATCTGGGCGTAGCCGAGGAAGCGCTCGCGCAAGGTGGGCGCGAGCATGCCGCTGAGAGCCGCCTTCACGTCGTCGATCACGTTGTAGATGATCGAGTAATAGCGGATGTCGATCTTGTCCCGCTTGGCCATCTCGCGGGCCTGGGGGTTGGCGCGCACGTTGAAGCCGATGATCATGCCGCCCGAGGCGCGGGCTAGCGTCACGTCGGATTCGTTGATGCCGCCGACCGCGGCATGAAGCAGGCGCACGCCGACCTCGTCCGTCTTCATCTTCTGCATCGAGGCGACGATGGCCTCGAGCGAGCCCTGGACGTCGGTCTTGACCACCACCGCCAGCTCCTTCGATTCGCCGGCCGCGATGCGGCTGAACTGCTGCTCCAGCGTGCCGCGGCCCGGGCCGCTCTGCTGGGCGCGTAGCCGCCCGCTGCGGAATTCGCTGACCTGCCGGGCGCGGGCCTCGTTCTCCACCACCGCGAAGCCGTCGCCGGCAAGCGGGGTGTCCTGAAGGCCCAGCACTTCCACCGGTGTGGCCGGGCCGCCGCTTTCGACCGGCTGGCCGTGGTCGTCCAGCAGCGCACGCACGCGGCCCCAGGCCGCGCCCGCCACGAAGATGTCGCCGACCCGGATCGTGCCGCGCTGGACCAGGAGCGTGGCGACGGCGCCGCGGCCGCGCTCGAGCTTCGCCTCCACTACCGTGCCGCTGCCGGGCCGGTCGGGATTGGCCTTGAGGTCGAGGATTTCAGCCTGTAGCAGCAGCGCTTCCTCAAGCCTGTCGAGGCCGAGCTTGGTCTTGGCCGAGACCTCTACGTCGAGCACGTCGCCGCCCATCTGCTCCACCACCACGCCGTGCTGGAGCAGGTCCTGGCGCACGCGGGCCGGATTGGCGCCGGGCTTGTCCATCTTGTTGATGGCCACGATCATGGGAACCTTGGCCGCCCGGGCATGATTGATCGCCTCGACGGTCTGTTCCATGATTCCGTCGTCGGCCGCCACCACCAGGACGACGATGTCGGTGACATTGGCCCCGCGCGAGCGCATCTCGGAAAAGGCGGCGTGGCCAGGGGTGTCGATGAAGGTGATCTTCTGGCCATTGGGCCGGGTCACCTGATAGGCGCCGATATGCTGGGTGATGCCGCCGGCCTCATGGGACGCCACGTCGGTTTCGCGCAAGGCATCGAGCAGCGAGGTCTTGCCATGGTCGACATGGCCCATGACCGTGACGATCGGCGGGCGGGACACCAGGGTCCCGGCATCGTCCGCCTGGCCTTCCAGGCCGAGCTCGATGTCGGACTCGCTCACCCGCTTCAGGCGATGGCCGAACTCGGTGACGATCAGCTCGGCGGTATCCGCATCCAGGCGCTCGTTGATCGTCGCCATGATGCCCATCTTCATCAACGACTTGATCACGTCGGTCGAGCGCTCGGCCATGCGGCTCGCCAGGTCCTGGACGGTGATGCTTTCCGGGATGACCACGTCGCGGATGACGCGGGCGGCCTCGGTCTGCTCCATCAGCGCGCGCTTCTCCTTCTCCCGCGCGCGCTTGACCGCGGCCAGCGAGCGCATGCGCTCGCCCGCGTTCTCGTCGAGGGCCTGGACGACGGAGATCTTGCCGGCCTGCCGGCGCGTCTGGTCGCGCCGGGGCGCCAGCGGGCGGGCGGGCGGGCGGACAACCCCGCCGCGCTTGGCGCGGTTGGATGACTCTTCTTCCTCTTCGGCCTCGGCGACCACCGGGCCGCGATGGGTGCGCACCACATTGGGCTCGATGCGTTTGACCGCCGGCTCCGCCTTCGGCTTTGCCGCCGGGGCTTCGGCCTCGATCGGCGCCGCCGGTTCGGGTTTCGGCTGATAAGCCTCGCCCCGGGCCTCGGCCGCCTTGCGCTTGGCTTCCTCGGCGGCGGCGCGCTCGGCCTCTTCCTCGGCCCGCTTGCGTGCTTCCTCGGCCTCCTGGATGCGGCGGATCTCGTCGTCGCGCTTGGCTTCCTCGAGCGCCTTGAGGCGCGTCGCCTTTTCGCCCGCGGTCAGGTTGGAGAGATGCGCGCGATCCTCGGCGCTGAGCTCGGCCGTGGCGAGGCCGGCCTCCTTGTCGGGCGCCACCTCCATCTTGCCGCCGGCGCCCGCGGTGTAGACGCGCTTGCGCTTGACCTCGACGGTGACGGTCTTGGACCGGCCATGGGGGAAGGTCTGCTTGACCTGCCCGCCGTCGATGGTCTTGCGCAGCTCAAGCTTGCCCCGGGGAGCGAGGCTGAGCGGCTTCTTGGTCTCGGTTTCGTTGCTCGTCGTCATCTCGGCTCATGTCTCCGACGGACTGCATCGCCGTCCTTGTGTTCGCGCATTCCTTCGAGGCGCCCGACCTCGCGCAACAGACGCGCCGCCATGCCGCCCGGGGCGAGGCTGGCATGGACGACGCCCTCATGGCCCAGCGCCGCCGACAGGGTTTCGCTGTCGAACAGCGCCACCACCGGCACCGGCGGGCTCGCCACGGCCGCGAGCGTGGCCAGCTTGGCCCGTCCGTCGGCCGCCCCGTCGCTGGCCGCCAGAAGCAATCCCGCTCGCCCGGCCTTCAGATCCGCATGCACTTTCTCGAAGCCGGTCCGGACCACCCCGGCACGCCTCGCCAGGCCCAGGAGCCCGAGGCAGCGCTGAGCGAGAAGGCCCTCGACTTCGCCCGCCAGGTCCGCCGGCACGACCACGCGCCCACCGGCCGCCTTGGCGAACAATCCCTTGGCCGCGGCCGCGGCGACTATATCGCGACGGGGCGTCAACCACAAACCACGCCCGGGCAGACGTTCGGCCGGATCGGCAATCAGGCGGTCATCGGGCCCGACGACGAAGCGCAGCAACTCGGCCTTCGGCCGCACCTCGCGGCTGGCGAGGCACCGGCGCATGGGGCCGCGCAATTCGGCCAAGTCGCCCGCTTCGTCGGCCAAGACCTCCTCGGCCATCATCGGTTCCGGCATCCCTTCCATCAGGCTCAGGCCGATTTTTCCTCGCCGGCCTTCTCGGCGCCCGCCTCGTCCGGCTTAGCCTCGTCGGCGAACCAGTGGGCCCGCGCGGCCATGATGACCGCATTGGCCTCGGCCTCGCCCAGGTTGAAATTGCGCAGCAGCCCATCCTCGCGGCTGATCAGCTCGTCGGCCGAAAGATCGGCCAGGTCGTCCAGGGTCTTGATGCCGGCTTCGCCAAGGGCGACCAGCATCGCCGGCGTCAGGCCCTCGATGGCGGCGATATCCTCGCTGACCCCCAGTTCCTGGCGCCGGACGCCCAGGCGCTCGTCCTGGGCCTGGAGATAGGCCCGCGCCCGCTCGCGCAGCTCGTTGGCCACACCCTCGTCGAAGCCCTCGATCCCGGCCAGGTCTTCCAGAGGCACGAGAGCCACGTCCTCGACCTTGGTGAAGCCTTCGGTCACCAGGAGATGGGCGATGACGTCGTCGACGTCGAGGGCATCGATGAAGAGTTGCGAGCGCACCCGGAACTCCTCGGTCCGGCGCTCCGACTCCTGCGCCTCGGTCAGGATATCGATGTCCCAGCCAGTGAGCTGGGAGGCGAGGCGCACGTTCTGGCCGCGCCGGCCGATGGCAAGCGAGAGCTGGTCGTCGGGCACCACCACGTCGATGCGGTGCGCCTCCTCGTCGAGCACGACCTTGGCCACCTCAGCCGGGGCGAGCGCGTTGACCACGAAGGTCGCCGGGTCGTTCGACCAGGGAATGATGTCGATCTTCTCGCCCTGAAGCTCGCCGACCACGGCCTGGACGCGGCTGCCGCGCATGCCGACGCAGGCGCCCACGGGATCGATGGAGCTGTCGTTGGAGATGACGGCGATCTTGGCCCGGCTGCCGGGATCCCGGGCCACGGCCTTGATCTCGATGATGCCGTCGTAGATTTCCGGCACTTCCTGGGCGAACAGCTTGGCCATGAATTCGTTGCGCGTGCGCGACAGGAAAATCTGGGGCCCGCGCAGTTCCTCGCGCACTTCGTAGATGAGCGCACGCACCCGGTCGCCGTTGTGGAAGTTCTCTCGCGGCAGCAGCTCGTCGCGCCGGAGGATGCCTTCGCCCCGGCCCAGGTCGACGGTGACGTTGCCGAACTCGACCCGCTTCACCAGGCCGTTGACGATATCGCTCTTGCGGTCCTTGAACTCCTCGAACTGGCGCCGGCGCTCGGCCTCGCGCACCTTCTGGACGATGACCTGCTTGGCCGTCTGGGCGGCGATGCGCCCGAAATCGATGGGCGGCAGCTCTTCCACCAGGAAATCGCCGAGCTTCAAGGCCGGGTTGCGGGCCGCGGCGTCCTTGGGCGTGATCTGGGTGAATTCGTTCTCGATCGGATCGGCGACCTGGCGGAAGCGCGCCAGCCGGATCTCGCCGGACTTGCGGTCGATGGTCGCCCGGATGTCGTGCTCATGGCCGTATTTGGCGCGGCCGGCCTTCTGGATCGCCTGCTCCATGGCCTCCAGCACCTCGTCGCGCTCGATGCTCTTCTCGCGCGCCACGGCGTCGGCGACCTGCAGCAGTTCATGACGGGTGACGGTAAGGTTGGTATCCATTCTCGACCTCGATTATTCCCTCTTGGGGGTCAGTTCCTCTTGGGTCCGGCCGCCGTGGCCTCGATCAGGGCATCGGTCAGCAGAAGCTTCGCCTTGTTGATTTGTTCCAGCGGCAGGGTGAGTTCGCCGCCCTCCTCGGCCAGCCGCACCCGGTCGCCCGCAAGCCCCATGAGCTTGCCGCGAAACCGCTTGCGGCCCTCGATCGGCGCAGTGGTCTCCAGCCGGGCTTCGAAGCCGGCGAAGCGCTCGTAGTCGGCCGGCCTGATGAGCGGCCGGTCGATCCCGGGCGAGCTCACTTCCAGCAGATAGGATCCCGGAAGGGGGTCCTCGACATCGAGCAAGGCCGAGAGATTCCGGCTGATCTCGGCACAGTCCTCGACGGCCATGGGCTGGCGGTCGATGCGCTCGGCCATGATCTGGAGCGTCGGCCGGTGCTGGCCGCCGCCGAACTGGACGCGCACCAGCTCGAAGCCCATTGCCTGAAGCGTGGGCTCGATCAAACGCGCGATATCCGCCGTCTTGTCCAAGGCGCTCTTTTCACCGCTCGATAGGGTCAACAAAAAAGGCGGGCCGTTGGGCCCACCCTGTTTTTTCTTTCCCGCTACTCTGGCGGGACTATGGGTATGCCGGGAATATAGGCATTTCCGCTTCGGCCGCAAGAGGAAATCGTCGGCTGGCGGCCTGCCCATTGGCGAAATAGCGATCGGCCTAGCCGGACTCGTCATGGCCGTGCTTGTCACGGCCATCCACGTGGTTCAGCGCCAAGAAAGCAGGCGTGGATGGCCGGGTCTCGTCCTTCGGGCGGCCCGGCCATGACGCTGAGAGAGTCTCGGCCGCAGAAGGAAAAGCACGAATGCGCCCTCAAGGGGCGCCTCTTTGGCCGAAGGACGCTACACCGTCTCCCGGGCCTCGCGGCGCGGAAGCCGGGCCTCGATGGCGTCCCAGATGTCCCGTTCCAGGGTGACCTTGTCGAAGCGGTTGATCTCCTGGATCCCGGTGGGCGAGGTGACGTTGATCTCGGTCAAGTAGTCGCCGATCACGTCGATGCCGACGAAGATGAGCCCGCGCTCCTTCAGGGCCGGACCGATGGCGGCGCAGATCTCGCGTTCGCGGTTGCTGAGCTTGGCCGGCTGGGGCACCGCGCCCGCATGCATGTTGGCCCTCGCCTCGCCCGGAGGCGGGACCCGGTTGATGGCCCCGGCCGCGACGCCGTCCACCAGGATGATGCGCTTGTCGCCCTGGCGGACCTCGGGCAGGTAGCGCTGGACGATCATCGGTTCCCGGTAGAGCTGGGTGAACATCTCGATGAGCGCGTTCAGGTTCTCGTCCTCGGGCGCGATGTGGAACACGCCGGACCCGCCGTTGCCGAACAGGGGCTTCACGACGATGTCCTTGTGCTGCTCCCGGAAGGCCTTGATCTGGTTCCGGTCGGAGGTGATGAGGGTCGGCGGCATCAGCCCTTCGAAATGGGCGACGAACAGCTTCTCCGGCGCGTTGCGGACATGGACCGGATCGTTGACCACGAGGGTGCGGGGATGGACATGCTCAAGCAGATGGGTCGCCGTGATGTAGGACATGTCGAAGGGCGGGTCCTGGCGCATCAGGATCACGTCGAGGCCGGCGAGGTCGAGCACCTCGGGCGTGCCCATCATCGCGTGATTGCCGCGCTCGCGCCTGAGGCGCATGGGCCGGACCTTGGCGAAGACGCGACCCTCGCGAAAGAACAGATCCCGCGGCTGATAGTGGAACAGGGCATGGCCGCGCCGCTCGGCCTCGAGGCCGAGGACGAAGGAAGAATCCGCATCGATGTTGACGCTCTCGATGGGATCCATCTGGATGGCGACGGCAAGGCTCATGGGGAAGCTCCACAGCGGAAGGCCGACAGGAAGGCTAGTTCAGCCTGCCCTTGAGCTCCTGCAGCAGGCTTGCCGCACGCTGCCTCAGACCCTCGTCGGAGGCAAGCCCGCCGCAGCGCTCGGCCGCCTCGATGGCGGCGCGCAGATTGCCGAGACGCGCGTGATAGCCGCCGGCCTCGAGCCACAGCATGGGCTCGGCAGGGGCGATCAGCTGCATGCGCTCGAGGATAACCAGGGCCTCGGCGATGCGATCCGCCTGGAGCAGACGCACCTTGATGTTGTTCTGGAGGCGCAACAGGATGTCCCGGTCCTCGACCGCGGCGAAATGCTCCGGCGCCAGCTCCGCCAGGGAGCCCACGCTCTGCTTCAGCAGTTCGCGCAGGGAGGACGCCTCGCGCATCACGCCGCCGTCGAAGGGATCGATGACGGCGCGTCCGTCCGGGGCGCCGAGGCGGACGAGGAAGCGGCCCGGAAAGTTGAGGCCGTCCATCTCCCAGCCCACTGCCCGGGCTGCATGGATGTAGAGAATGGCGAGGGCGACCGGCAGGCCGCGCTTGCGCTCCAGCACGGCGATCAGATTGGCGTTGGCGAGATCGTCATAGGTTTCCCGGTCGCCGGTGAAGCCGTGGCGCCCAGCGATGACCGCGGCAAGCGCCTCGGCGCGCTCGACGAGGCTCTTGGCGCCAGAAGCGCAGGCCGAGAGATCGTCCGCCAGGCTGTCGAGAGTGGCGCGGCAGTCGGCCATCGCCGCGGGCGACCGGTCGAGATCGAGGCTGCCCAGGAGCAGGGCCGTCTCGGCCAGGGGGATGTCCCCCGATGCGGCCCTGCCCAGGGCCGCGAGCCGGGCCAAAGCCTCCCGGTCGGAAGCGGCGCCGGCGCTCACGGCGTGGTCGTCGCCGGCTGGACGCCGGCGGTCGAGGCCTGCCGCGTCGGGTCGTTCTTCAGCCGCACATAACTCACCACGCCCCGCACATAGGGCACGTCGCGGGCATGATCGATCACGCGCTGAAGCTCCGCTGCGTCCTGGGCCACGCCCATGAGATAGATCGTTCCGGCGACACAGTCGATATTGTAGTTGATGGACCGGACATGGCTGTCGAGGAGGATCTTGGCCCGGAGCTTCTCCGCGATCCAGAAGTCGTCCACGTAACCGCCGAAATCCTCGGGCTCGGCCACCTCGATCCGGTCAATGACTTCCACCACCCCGTCCACCCGCCAGGCGATGCGCACGGCTTCGACCCGCAACTCGGGCTTCTCCACCCGGCCGGTCAAAAGCACCCGCGCTTCCTGCACCGACACGTCCACCTTGGTGAACATCCCCTGGCCGGCGCCTACGAGCCGGGCCTGGATGTCGAGGGCGATCCGGTTGTCGTCGGCCGTCTGGCCAAGGCCGCGCTCTTCGCTCGCCGCCGTCGCCACCGTAGCCCCAGCGCCGACGGCGATGTCGGTGGTCGAGCAGCCGGCGAGCGCGGGCCCCAGAGCGGCAAGACTAAGGAGAAGCAAGGCACGCAAGGGTCAGCTCCCGAGTCGGACCACGACCGATTGTGGACTCTAGGAGTCTGCCCGCCAAGCATCGATGATGTGCCGCGGCCAGCGCCAGGGCGCCACAAGGATCACGTCGAAGCGGGGCTGGCAGCCCGCTAGCTCGGGCCGGCTGGCAAGGAAGCCCGCCGCCGCCCGGGCGATGCGCCGGCGCTGGCGGGCCAACAAGGCCTCGGCCGCATGGTCGAAGCTCTCCCGGGCCTTGACCTCGACGAAGGCGAGCATGCGCCCGCGCCGGGCGACGATATCAATCTCGCCCAGATGGCTCTTCATGCCACGGGCGAGGATGCTGTAGCCGCGCATGGCGAGGGAGACGATGGCGAGGGTCTCCCCTGCCCGTCCGCGGCGCCAGGCCGCCTGCCGGCTCGCCTTGCTCCGGCCCGGCCGATTTCCGCCTGGCTCATTCCTGCCTGGCCTATTCCTGATCGCCATCGCCGCCCTCTTGCCGGCGGGCAAGTACCAGCGCCCGGGCATAGACATGGCGCCGCCCCTCCCCCGTGCGCGCCGCTACTTCCTCCACGGCGTCGCGCAGGCTCCTGGTCCGGAGGGCCTCAGCCAGGGCCTCATCGATGGCCGCGTCGCCCACCGGCGGCGCGTCTCCCGGCGGCCCGATGACGACCACGACCTCGCCGAGCGGCGGCCCGGCCTCGCCGTAGTGCCGGGCAAGATCTGTCAGGTCGCCCCGGCGGACCTCCTCGAACAGCTTGGTCAGCTCCCGAGCGACGGCGGCCGGCCGGGGGCCGAGGGCCGCCGCCATGTCGGTGAGCGACGCCGGCAGGCGATTGGCCGCCTCGAACAAGATGAGCGTGGCGGGTATCGGGGCCAGGCGCGCGAGCGCGCGTTGCCGTTCGCCGGGCTTGGCAGGCAGGAAGCCGGCAAAGAAGAATCTGTCGGTCGGCAGACCCGAGACCGTGAGGGCGGCGAGCGCCGCCGAGGCACCGGGCAGGGTGGTCACGGGAATGCCGGCCGCAATCGCGGCCTGGAGCAGCTTGTAGCCGGGATCGGAGACGAGCGGCGTGCCGGCATCGGAGATGAGGGCGAGGGCTTCGCCCTGGCCGAGGCGCTCCAGGATGCGCGGGCGCATGCGCTCGGCATTGTGTTCGTGATAGGCGACGAGCGGCCGGGCGATGCCGTGGCGGGCAAGCAGCCTGGCGCTTACCCTGGTGTCCTCGCAGAGGATGGCGTCGGCCGCGGCGAGCGTGGCGAGCGCCCGCAAGGTGATGTCGGCGGCATTGCCGATGGGCGTGGCGACAATGGCCAGGCCCTGGAAGCGCGATTGCTCGCGGGCCGGGCTGTCGCTAGGCTCCTGCCTCGTCCGAACGTGGTTCGGCCGGTTCTTGCCTTGGGAGCGGGCGCGCCTTGGTTCAGATTTTGACACGTCAGTTCTCCCGGCCTGGGTCCTTGTCGGCGCTCGTTCTCGCCCTGATGCTTGCCGGCTGCGGCGGTGGGGGCAGCGTAGCGAGCGCGCCCACGACCGGGCAAGCCACCCCGGCGCCGCCGGCCCCTTCGGGCTCCCTCCTGCCGCCGGTAACATCGGCCACGCCCATGCCGACTGTGTCCAAAATCCCGGAGGCAAGCGCGACCCTCGGCCTGCTCTTGCCGCTGAGCGGCACCAATGCGCAGCTCGGCCAGGCTCTAGATCAGGCCGCCGAGATGGCGCTCTTCGATGCCGCCGACACCAAGACCGCACTGGTGGTGCGTGATACCGAGACGCCCCAGGGCCCGGCCGGCGCCGCCCAGGCCGCCCTGGACGAGGGCGCCAATATCCTGCTGGGCCCCATCTTCGCCGACCACGCCCGCCAGGTGGGACCGGTGGCGGCCAACGGTCATGTCGTCGATGTCGCCTTCACCACCGACAAGTCGGTGGCCGGCAACGGCGTCTATGTCATGGGCATATTGCCGGGCCTGCAGATCGACCGGATCGTCGACTTCGCCAGCCAGCAAGGCAGGAAAAGCTTCGCCGCCCTCCTGCCCGACAACCCCTACGGCCATCTCGTGGCCGACACATTCACCGCGGCCGCGGCGCGTGACCACGTCGGAGTCTCGGCCATCGAGTACTACCCGGCCGACGCGATGGAGTTCTCAGGTCCCGTGGGCAAGCTCGCCACCGACCCGCCCTTCGACGCCCTGCTGATCCCCATGGGCGGATTCCAGCTGCGTTCCATCGTGCCGCTGCTGGCCTTCTACAAGATCGACACGACCCAGGTGAAGCTCCTGGGCAGCGCCTTGTGGGACGATCCCAACCTGACGGCCGAACGTGCCCTCGACGGCGCCTGGTACGCGGCTCCCGCCGACGATAGCTGGGCGAGCTTCGCCCAGCGCTACCGCGCGGCCTATGCGGCCGATCCCCCGAAGCTCGCCGGCCTCGCCTATGACGCCGTGACCATGGCTGCGGCCCTCGCCAAGTCCGGCGATTTCAGTCCCCAGGCTCTCGCCCGCCCCGACGGCTTCACCGGGGTCAACGGCGTCTTCCGCTTCGGTGCCGACGGCCTGGTCCAGCGCAACCTGGCGATCTACGAGCTCGGCCCCAACGGCGCCACGATCAAGGATCCCGCCGCCAAGAGCTTTGGACCCGTGCTGACGAATTGAGCGCCGACGAACTCGAGCATTTTCCGCCGAAGTGGACACCGGTTCGGCGCAGAAAATGCGACCAAACCAAGGAATCTAGAGCGTGTTTCGATTCAATCTGAACGAAACATGCTCTAGCGGCGATCACGCCACCAGAGCCGCCAGCACCGCGTTCAGCCTGAGGCGTCCGGCCGGAGTGGTGCGCAGGCCGGCGGCGTCGAGGACGAGAAATCCGCCGTCAACCAGACGGGCAAGGCGCGCCGGATCGAGGGACGCTTCGATCTCCTCGCCGAGCGCGGCACGGAAACGCGCCCGGGAAATCCCCTCGGTCAACCTGAGGCCCATCATCAGCAACTCCTCGCGCCGGTCCTCCAGGCCGAGCTGTTTGCGCTCCCGGGTCGCATGGCCCGAGGCCTCCACTTGCGCGAGCCAGGCCTCGGGCGCGCGATGCTGTCGGGTCGCGAATCGCTGGCCCTCGAGGGTGAGGCGGCCATGGGCGCCGGGCCCGATGCCGAGGTAATCGCCGCCCTGCCAGTAGACCAGGTTGTGGCGGCATTCCGCGCCCGGCCGGGCGTGGTTGGAGATCTCGTAGGCCGGGAGACCCGCCGCCGCGAGCCTCTCTTGGGTAAATTCGAACAGCGCCTCCGCCGTCTCCTCTGGCGGCAGCGCGAACTCGCCGCGCCGATGCGCCCCTTCGAAGACGGTATTGGCCTCGATGGTCAGCTGATAGACCGAGAGATGCTTGCCGGCGAGCTCGAGTGCCCGGTCCAGCTCCGCGTCCCAGGCAGCGACGGTCTGGCCTGGGCGGGCGTAGATGAGATCGAAGCTCCAGCGCGGAAAATGCCTGCGCGCGAGTTCCATGGCGGCGAGAGCCTCGCCGACGTCGTGCCGCCGGCCGAGGAAGCGCAGATCGGCGTCGTTCAGCGCTTGCACGCCCAGCGACAGCCGGTTGATGCCGGCAGAGGCGAGGCCGGCGAATTTCGCCGCCTCCACCGAGCCGGGATTGGCTTCAAGCGTGATCTCGACCTCGGGCGTGAGCGGCCAATTCCTGGCAATGCGCTCGATTAGCGCACCCACGGTCCGAGGCGCCATGAGGGAGGGCGTGCCGCCACCGAAGAAGACGCTCGTGAGGGCCCAGCCCGAGGTTTCGGCCGCGTAGTGGTCGAGTTCGGCCAGAAGGGCGCCCCGCCAGCGTTCCTCGTCCACCGCCTCGCGGACATGACTGTTGAAGTCGCAATAGGGGCATTTCGACTGGCAGAACGGCCAATGGAGATAGATCGCGAAGCCGCCGTCGGCCGGCGCCAGGCTCATGGTGCGGAGCTGGCGGGCGCGAAGCAGGCGGCGACGAGGAGGCGAAAGGCCACGGCGCGATGGCTGATGGCATGTTTGCCGGCCGGATCCATCTCGCCGAAGGTCTGGCTGCGGCCCTCGGGCAGGAAGATAGGATCGTAGCCGAAGCCGCGCTCGCCCCTAGGCGGCCAGACGAGCCGGCCCTGGACTTCGCCCTCGAAGCCCTCGACATGACCGTCGGCCCAAGCGAGAGCAAGCGCGCAGGTGAAATGGGCACGCCGGTCGGCCTTGGGGCCGAGCTGGCGCTCGACCCGCTGCATGGCCATGGCGAAGTCCTTCTTGGGTCCTGCCCAACGGGCCGAATAGACCCCGGGCGCGCCGCCGAGGGCATCGACCACTAGGCCGGAATCGTCGGCGAGCGCCGGTAGGTTCGCCGCCTTCGCCGCAGCCACCGCCTTGAGGGCAGCATTGGCGGCGAAGCTTCCGCCGGTCTCGGCCGGCTCCGCCATCGCCAGTTCGCCCGCCGCCACGCAGTCCACCTTGTAGGGCGCCAGCAGCTCGGCGATCTCCCGCACCTTGCCGGGATTGTGGCTGGCGATCACCAGCCGCCCGCCCTCGAAGCGACGATGCATCAGGCGAGGCCGAGGGCCCGGCGCTGGCGCTCCACGAGTTCGGCACAGCCCTTGCGGGCGAGCACCAGCATGGCGAGGAAGGCTTCCTCCTTGAAGGGCTTCTGCTCGGCGGTGCCCTGGATCTCGACGATGCCGCCAGAATCGGTCAGGACGAAATTGGCATCGGCCTCGGCCGCGCTGTCCTCGTCATAATCGAGATCGAGCACGGGCTGGCCGCGAGCGAGGCCGCAGGAGACGCCGACCACATGGCCGTGGAGCGGCAGGCGCGAAAGCGCGCCGATCTTGATCAGGTGCTGGAACGCCAGGTGGAGGGCGACGAAGCTGCCGGTGATGGCGGCGGTGCGGGTACCCCCGTCGGCCTGGATCACGTCGCAGTCGATCTTGACCTGGCGTTCGCCCAGGCCGGGAAGATCGGTGACGGCGCGCAGGCTCCGGCCGATCAGGCGCTGGATCTCCTGGGTCCGTCCGCTCTGGGAGCCACGGGTCGCCTCGCGGTTGCCGCGGGTCCCGGTCGCCCGGGGCAGCATGCCGTATTCGGCCGTGACCCAGCCGCGGCCGCTGTTGCGCAGGAACGGCGGCACGGAGTTCTCGACCGACGCGGTGCAAAGCACATGGGTGTCCCCGAATTTTACGAGGCAGGAGCCCTCGGCATATTTGTTCACGCCGGGCTCGAGGAAGACGGGGCGCATCTCGTCGGCGGCGCGGCCCTGGGCGCGCATGAGCAAGGTTCCTTCCCAGAAAAAACGGTCGATATAGGAAATACGGCCGGAACCTAACGCGGGGCGGGGTGGATTTCCAGGGTACCCTCGCGTTGACGCTTCGGGGGTCGCTCACTACATTCCGCCAGGCCCATGAATGCCCTGACTTCCACGCCGCCGGCGATGCGGGAGCTGAACGAACGCTCGCGCGAGATCTTCCGGCATATCGTCCGCGCCTATGTCGAGAGCGGCGAGCCCGTCGGCTCGCGCACGCTTTCCCGGCGCCTGGGCATCAGCCTGTCGCCGGCGACCATCCGCAACGTCATGTCGGACCTGGAGGCCGCCGGGCTGCTCTACGCGCCCCACACCTCGGCCGGGCGCCTGCCGACGGAGCTGGGCCTCCGGCTCTGGGTCGACGGACTCCTTGAAGTGGGCCGCCTCACCGAGGCCGAGCGGATGGAGATCGAGGCCCAATGCGCCGGCGCCGGGCGGAGCATGGCCGAGACCCTGGAGCAGGCGACGGGGGCGCTGGCCGGCCTCTCCCATTGCGCCGGACTGGTCATCGCGCCCAAGAGCGACCGGGCGCTGCGCCATATCGAATTCGTCCATCTGGGCCCGGGCCGGGCACTGGTCGTCATCGTGACCGAGGACGGGCTGGTGGAGAACCGGCTCATCGACGTGCCCATCGGGCTTCCGGCGTCCTCCCTCATCGAGGCCAGCAACTTCCTCTCGGCCAGGCTGGTGGGCCGCACCATCGCCGAGGCCAGGCAAGCCGTGGCCCAGGAGCTTGCCGCCCAGCGGGCCGAGCTCGACCAGTTGACCCAGAAGGTGGTGGAGGCCGGTCTCGCCAGCTGGTCGGCCGAGAAGGGCGGCGCCCTCATCGTGCGCGGCCAGGCCCGCCTCCTGGAGGACGTGACGGCGTTGGCCGACCTGGAGCGCATCCGCGGCCTGTTCTCGGCGCTGGAGCGCAAGGAAGCGCTGACCCGCCTGCTGGAAGCGGCCGAGGGCGCCGAAGGGGTGCAGATCTTCATCGGCGCGGAGAGCGAGCTGTTCGGGCTTTCGGGCTGCTCCCTCGTCGTCGCGCCCTATCGCAACGGCCAGCAGCGCATCGTCGGCGCGGTGGGCGTGATCGGCCCGACCCGCATCGACTACGCCCGGGTCATCCCGATGGTGGATTACACGGCCCAGCTCATCGGCCGGATCATCGGCTAACGGAATCGAAGGAACGGAGAAAGCGAAGCATGTCGAGCGCCACCGAAGACCCGCCCAGAGTGGAACCCCGGTTGATCGATCCGGAAGACCCTGCTGGCGCCGAGGCCGAAGCCGGCGGCGCGGCGCCGGCCGAGGGCCTGTCCGGGCTAACGGCCGAGCTTGAAAAGGCGCGGACCGAAGCGGCAGCGCTAAAGGATCAGCTCTTGCGCGCGCTGGCCGAGGCCGAGAACACGCGCCGGCGCAGCCAGCGCGACCGCGAGGAGTCGGCGCGCTACGCCGCAGCCCCGCTGGCCCGCGACATCCTGCCCGTGGCCGACAATCTCGCCCGGGCACTGGCCGCCGTGCCGGCCGAGGCGCTGGCCAAGGACGAGGCGCTGAAGAACCTGGTGGAGGGGATCGCCGCCACCGAACGCCAGCTGCAATCGGCTCTCGAGCGCCACAACATCAAGACGGTCGAGGCGCTGGGCGAGAAGTTCGATGGCCACCGGCATCAGGCGATGTGCGAGATGCCGGGCGAAGGCAAGCCGGCGGGCACCATCGTCCAGGTGCTGCAAAAGGGCTACATGCTCCACGACCGGCTGCTGCGCCCGGCCCTGGTGGGCGTGGCCAAGGCCGAGCCCCAGACGGCGCCGGCATCCCAGACTGCGCCTGCTAACGACGCCGCGCCGCCGGAGTCACGAGGCCAGTAGCTCAACGACCTTGTCCGGGTCCCTCTCGATGAGTTGCAGCAATGCCGCTGCCGGGCCCTCGGGTATCGTTCGGCCCTGCTCCCAGTTGCGAACGGTCGCTACATCCAGGCCGTAGCGTCCGGCAAAGGCTTCCTGGCTGATCCCGAGGCGCTGGCGAAGTGCCTTGACGTCCACCCGGCGCAGCACGATCCGATGGGCCGCCAGGTTCTGTTTCGTCATTTCCCGTTTCAGCCGAGCGTAGTCCGCTACGGCGGGCGCATCGATGTAGGCAGTTCTTCCGGCGACAAGATCGTCGATCGCACTCTTGGCGGTGCGAACAGCGACGCCAGACCTGACCAAAAGGCGGACCACCTCGAAGACATCGTTCACTTGGCCTGAGTCAGGCGGGATCAGAATTAAGCGAACAGCTTCACCGCCGGAACTCGATGCGCTCGACGGTGCGGCCCGCACCCGCACCCGAGGTCCGGCGCGCTTCTTCAATTCGGATACAATCGACATCGAATTCCTCCATCGCCGCGCGAGCCAATTTCCGCAAACCAGCGATTCCGAAGTCGTTGGGCACCATATTTGCGGCATATATGGCGATTTGCCGAAGAATGCCGGTTCTGCCGATCAATTCGACCTCCGCGTAGAGCTGGATAGCCCTTCCCGTCGGAGTTCCGACCTCTAGGGCGACAAGGTTGCCTTCGGAAAGCTCCTCATCCAGTTCGAATCTGAAGCCATGGTCCGTGGACACGCGATATATACGCTCTCAGCGTAGTATTTGCAAGCATTCCTTCGGACAGCGGGAGGCCCGATAAGACCACATGGCTCGAAGATTGACCTTCGCTACATCTCGAACAAATCCATCGGCCCCGCAGCCTGCCGGCCCTCGCGGGCGACGGCTTCGCGGTACATGAGGCCGATGCGCCGGTAGAATTCCGGCCAGGCGAAGTGCAAGCCCCGCTCCCGCGCCGAAACGCCCATGGCGTGGCGCAAGCCCGCATCGTCCGCCAGTTCCCGCAGGCGCTGGGCGAGCGCGTCGACGTCGCCGGCGGCGACTACGAAGCCTTCCTTGCCATCGCGCACCGCCGATCCCGCGTTGGCGGAAACGATGCAAGGCAGGCCTGAAGCCAGCGCTTCGTAGATGACGTAGACGCCGCCTTCGGCCAGCGAGGGGAACACATAGATGTCGGCGCTCTGGTAGAGCTCATGCAGCATCGCGTGGGGCACGAAGCCGAGATAGCGCACGCCGGCGCCCCGCTTGCCCACCAGGTCGGCGATGTAGGCGTCCTTGGGCGCGCCGGCGAAGAGCAGTTCGGCCGCGCCGAGCCGCGCCAGGTCCCAGGCAGCGAGGAGGTGGTGCACCCCCTTGCGCACCGACATCTGGCCGGTGAAGAGGACGCGCAACGGCCCCGGCGGGCGCGGGGCCGGCCGCGGCCGGAAGCGTTCGGCATCGACGCCCAGCGGCATGCGGAAGATGCGGCCGGGCGCCACGCCGTAGTCGATCAGCGAGCGCTCGGCGAAAGCCGACTGGGCAACATGGAACTGGGCCCGCGGCAGCTCGGCCAGGAGCTCGGGCGTCGGCGCCGTCAGGCCCGACCAGGGCACGCCGAGGCGTTTGTACTCGGCCGCGACCATGGGCATCGTGGAGGGGGGCAGCGTCGATTCCAGCAGCGCCGTCAGGCCCCGCGCTTTGGCCGCGACCAGGCTGCGCGCGCAAGATTCCTGGAAGCCATGGAAGACGCCGGCGCTGCCGCTCGACACATGGCGCGCCAACCAGGAGGCGACCAGCCGGTCGTGGATCCCATTGCCGATGGTATAGCCCTTGAACCAGCCATAGCAGAGTTCCGGCAGCGGACCGGAGACCTGAGTCACCATCCCATCGTCCATCTCGATAAGGCGCCGGCGATCCAGTTTCTCCTCGATGCGCCGGCGCCTGGCCGCGGGCAGCAGGGCCAGAAGGGGCCAGGGAAATTGGCCGGGCTTGTAATAGAAGCCGGTGAGGAAGTCGGTCGGAATGCCGCTGACGGCCGCACCCCAGGGCACGCGATACATGTTGCCCTGCTTGGAGGGATGGCTGACGACGGCGCGGATCGCGTTCATGGAGCCGGCGACAGGCCGATGCCGGCGAGCGCCTGCTTCAGCCCGGCGATGTCCTCGCGAAAGCTCCAGCCCTCGATGATCTCCAGGCTGCGTCGCCCCATGGCCGCCGCGCGACCGGGCGTGGCGAGTATGTCGCCGAGCGCCTGCGCCAGGGCAGCGGCGTCGCCGACAGGAAATATGGCGCCGTTCTCGCCACGGCGTACCAGGTCGGGACCCGATCCCACCTGGTCGCTGACGACGATGGCGCGGCCCGCGTTCATGGCCTCGTTCACCACCAGGCCCCAGGGCTCGCGCCGGGACGGCAGCACGAAGACGTCGGCGGCATCGTAGAAGGCCGGCAATTCGCGCTGGTTGCGGAAACCGGCGAAGACGACGCGCTCGCGTACGCCGAGCTTCGCCGCCTGCTCCTCCAGCATCCCTCTCAGCGGCCCGTCGCCCACAAAGCAGAGATGGGGCTTCACGCCTTCGATCCGGGCAAATGCTTCCAGCAGCACCTCGGGCGCCTTGATGGGCGTGAGCTTCCCGGCGAAGACGATACGGGGCGAGCCGGCGGGCAGGCCGAGGGAGGCGAGGAACGCGTCCCGGCCGGGCGCGGCTTTCTCCGCCCCGGCGCGGAAATGGGCGTTGTCCACGGCATAGGGCACGGGGAACAGCTTCGCCGCGGGAAATCCCTGCTCCAGGTAGTAGGCCCGGTTGAGGCGGCCGATGGTGAGCGCGCCGTCGACCAGACGGGCGAGCGCACCGTAGATGCCGCGCTTCACCACCTGACGGAGCGCGCTGCGCGGCTTGCTGATGGATGTGGGCTCGTCGCGCAGCAGCAGCTTCATGCCCAGGCGCTTTGCCGTCAGCATGGCGCCGAGATGAAACGCCCGGGCATAGCCGTGGACCCAGAGCACGTCGAAGCCGCCGGCGCGAAGACGCCCGGCGAGGCCATAGTTGAACGGTCTCAGATAAGGCGTGACCCGCAGAGGATCGCCCAGCGCCGGCAGGAACTCGTGTTCGTAGCCTTCCAGCAGCGGCGTGTCCCAGGATATAGCCTGGCCGAAGCCGGGATCGACATATTGCTTCAGGCCCATGGGGCTGCGGAAAAACGCCTTGAGGGCGATGCCCGGTTCGGCCGCGATCAGGCGCAGAAGCGGCGCCTGATACTGGATCGGATGGGTCGCCAGATAGGCGATCCGGACGGGACGCGGGGTCATCGCGGCGCGGCGTCCAGAAGCGAAGCGACGCGGGCGCGGAAGGCCGCGGTCGAGAAATATTCTAGCCCGGTCGGCCGGCCCTTCGGCCGCGCGAGCACGGCGCGGATGCCGGCGGCGACGCTCGCAGCATCATCGGGATCGACCAGGAGGCCGAGCTTGCCGTCGAGCAGCGCCTCGCGGCCGCCGTCCTTGGCGCTGGCCAGCGCCGGCAGGCCTGAGGCCATGGCCTCCAGCAGCACGATGCCGAAGCCCTCGCCCCGGCTCGGCATCACATAGGCATCGGCCAGGCGATAATGGGCCACTTTCTCCTCCTCGGCGATGCGGCCAGCGAAGATCACCCGGGCGCCGAGCCCGAGGGATTCCGCCTTGGCCGCGAGGCGCGGCCGGTCGGGACCGTCGCCGCCGATGAGATAGACGAGATCGGGGAGATCGGCCAGAAGCCCGGGCATCGCCTCCATGACCTCGTCCATGCCCTTGGCCCGCTCGCGGCTGACCAGCCGCCCGAAAGTGAACAGCACCCGCTTGCCGGCGAGCCCATAACGGACGGCAAGCGCGGGGTCGGCGGGACCGGGCTGGAAGCGGTCGAGGTCGATGCTGCAGGGAAGAAGCTGGACGCGTGACGGCGGCATGCGGGCCCAGGCCTGAAACCGCGCCGTGGTCGTGTCGCTGATGGAGATCACCCGGCTGGCCCTGCGCGTGAGCAAGGTCAACAGCGGATTGCGCGGCCGTTCCCAGGCGTCGATGCCGAAGATCATGAGCCAGAGCGGCAGCCGCGCGAGACAGGCGGCGAGCCAGGCTGCGGGAAGCAGGCGGATATGGGCCGAGATCACCAGGTCGGGCCGCTCGCGGGCAATCGCCTTCACCGCGGCCCAGAGATAGGCACTCAGCCCGCCGCCGGCCTCGCGTCGCCAGTCGAGCTTCGCCGGCAATGCCTCACCTTCGATGCCGGGCTTGCGCGGCAGGGCGACGATGCGCTCGACCCGCGGATCGGCCGCGAGCCCATCGATGACATCGCGATTGAACTGGGCGATGCCGCCATGTCCGCCATAGGCGTCGTGCAGGAACATCAGGATCTTCATCGGCCGAGCCGGCGTTTCAGGATTGCTGCTGCGTCGGCCGCGAACAGCCGCCAGAACCAGGGATGCAGGTAGAGCGGCCGCTCGGCCGCGAATCGCGCGAGCCAGGGATTGCCTTCGCCATAGGCGGCGATCCCGGCGGCCAGCCGCTGGCGCTGATCGCCGGCGAGATCCGCAGGTGCGGTCAGCAGCCCACGTCCGCCGGCAAGGGCATGGTCTATGAAGGCCCGCATCAACCGCCAAGTCTCGGCGACGCCGAAGCGCCGACCTATGTCGGCGCGCGCGCGTTCGACGAGGGCGGCGGTGAACTCAGGATCACCCATGAGCTTGGCCAGCGCCCGCTTGGCGCCGGGATAATCCCTGACCACGAAGCCGGTCTCGCCGTCGCGGATCAGCTCCGCCTGGGCATTGTCTCCCCAGGGGGTGGACTGAACGATGATGGGCAGGCCCGCGAGCGCCGCCTCGGCAAGCGCATAGCCGAAGGATTCGCCGTAGCGCGCGTAGTGCAGCATGACGTCCGCGGCGGCCAGATGGCGCGTTACCAGGCCGTGGTCCGCGGTGAACGGGACGAGGGTCGCGCGATCTCCCAAGAGCCGCCGGATAACCGGCCGGCGATTCTCCGGCGCCGAGAGGAACACGAAATGCAGCCGCGGCAGCTCGGCCAGCAGCCGGCTGCCATGGAGGATCAGAAGATCGCTCCACTTGCGCGGGTCGGGACGGCCGAGGCGAAGCGCCAGGAAGGCGTCCGGCGGCAGGCCGAGTTCGCGGCGCAGGCCCGCGCGGTCGGCCGCCGGCAGTTCGGGCGGCGCCACCGGATTGTTGCCGGCGCATACCGCCAATGGCAGGGCCGCGAGTTCCGCCTCGCCCGGCCAATGGCCCAGGAGCTGGCGCAGGTATTTCGCCAGCGCCGTGCCCGAAACGCAGAAGCTGCCCTTGAGGCCATCGGCGATGGCCCCGCGGTCGAGCCAGCCGAAATGATTGACCTCGAGGGGCATGACCGGCCCGCCTGCTAGCGCGCGGATGAGGCCGTTCCATTTCGGGTCCGGCTTGCCCGAGCGGTTGAGCAGCGCCACGGCCGAGCCGCGGCCGGCGATCCAGGCGGCAGCGGCGGCATAGTCGCCGGCGAAGACCTTCACCTCGACGCCGGCGGCCCGGAGCCGCTCGCCCGTCGGTCCGTCCCGGTCCAGGGCCGCGACCCGCTGGCCCGGCGGGCTCGCGGCGGAGGTTGCGAGCAGCTCGATGGAGCGCTCGGTCCCGCCCTGGCCGAGTTCGGCAGCGACATGGACGATGGGGATCATGGCAAGGCGCCGGGACAGGGCATGAGGCGGGGCGAAGATAGCATCGGGCGCGCGGACAGGACAGTTGTGCACCGCCCGTGTTGCTAGCTCGTGGCCGCCCCCTCTTTTCCAGGCTAGTCTCTGGCCGCTTTCCGCGGGCAAAAGGACTAGGGCCTTTGCGCATCCTCCACGTTATCGGCGATCTGGCGCCCTTCAGCGGCGGGCCGGCCAAGGCGGGCTTCGAGATGGCGCGCGCGGTCGCCCGTCTCGGCCATGAGGTGGCGATCTACACCACCGATTTCGGCCAGCCGCCCGAGGCCCCGCGGGAGCAGCTGCGTGACGGCGTGCGGCTGAGATTCTTTCCCCTCGCAGCACCGCGCATCTGGCTCGCCTCCTGGGCCATGCGCGCGGCGCTGCAGCGCGATCTCCCGGGATTCGACCTGCTCCATATCCATTCGCTCTATCTGTTCCACGACTGGGCCGCGGGCGGTCTCGCCTTGCGGCTGCGCAAGCCCTACATCGTCCGGCCTCACGGCACCCTCGATCCCTACATCTTCCAGCGCCGGCGGCTGAAGAAGATCCTGTTCGACCTGTGGTTCCAGAATCGCGTCCTCGCCCGGGCCGCGGCGATCCACTACACCGCCGAGGAGGAGATGCGGCTCGCCTCGCCCTTCGTTCACGGCGCGCCGGGCGTGGTCATTCCCAACGGGCTCGATCCGGCAGATTACGCCCGGCTTCCCGCCCGCGGAAGTTTCCGCAAGCAGCACCCCGAGATCGGCGACCGGCGAATCCTGTTGTTCCTGGGGCGGATCAATTTCAAGAAGGGCCTCGACATCCTGGCCGCATCGGTCGGGCGCCTGGCACGGGAGGATCTCCACCTGGTGATCGCCGGGCCCGACGGCGGCTATCTTGCCGAGACCAAACGCTTCGTCGTCGCGGCCGGGATCGAATCCCGCACCAGTTTCGTGGGCATGCTCCAGGGCGAGGCCAAGCTCGGCGCCTTTGCCGACGCCAGCCTGTTTCTCCTCCCCTCCTACAGCGAGAACTTCGGCATCTCGGTCATCGAGGCCATGGCCTGCGGGCTGCCGGTCGTCATCTCCGAGAACGTGAATATCTGGCGCGAGGTGGTGGCCGATGGCGCCGGGCTCGCCGCCCCTTGCGATGCGGCGCAATTCGCCCAGCGCATCGCCGAACTCATCGACGATCCGGCCCGGCTTGCCCGCATGGGCGAGGCCGGACGTGCCTCGGTCGCGAAGCGCTACGACTGGGCCTCCATCGGCAAGCGCCTGGAAGCCGTCTATGCCGCGATCGTGGCGGGCAAGAGCGTGGCGTCTTGCGCCTCCTGATCTACGGCCTCAATCACGCGCCCGAGCCGACGGGCATCGGCAAGTTCACCGGCGAGATGGCCGCCTGGCTTGTCGCCCGCGGCCACGATGTCCGGGTGGTGACGGCCCCGCCCTACTACCCCGACTGGCGGATCGCCGAAGGTTATGGCGGCCTAAGCTGGCGGCGGGAGGAGATTGCGGGCGCGCACGTCTACCGCTGCCCGCTCTATGTCCCGGCCCGGCCGCGCGGCGCCACGCGCGTGATTCATCTCGCGAGTTTCGCTCTCTCTAGCTTTCCCATCGCCCTCTGGCAGGCGCTCGCCTTCAAGCCCGAAGTGCTGATCGCCGTCGCGCCGGCCCTGATCTCCGCACCCGGCGCATGGCTCGCGGCGCGCCTCGCCGGCGCCAAGGCTCTCCTGCATATTCAGGACTTCGAGGTCGATGCCGCCTTTGCCCTTGGGATCGTTTCGGGCGGCGCCATGCGACGCCTCGCCCTTGGCCTCGAATCCTGGCTCTTGCGGCGGTTCGACCGGGTATCCAGCATCACGCCCGCCATGGTCCAGCGCCTGGCCGACAAAGGCGTGCGGGCCGAACGCAGGCTGCTGTTTCCCAACTGGGTCGATACACGGGAGATCCATCCGGTTGAGAGCGAACTGCGACGGGCGCTCCGCCTACCGGCGGGCGCGGTCGTGGCGCTTTATGCTGGCAACATGGGCGAGAAGCAGGGCGTGGAGACCCTGGCCGAAACCGCCGCGGCGCTCCGCGGCACGCCGGTCCATCTGCTGCTGGCCGGGGCCGGCGCGGCGCGCTTGCGCCTCGAGGCCGTGACATCGGGCATGGCCCAGGTCCATTGGCTGCCGGTGCAGCCGGCCGGGCGGCTCAACGACCTGTTGAATGCGGCCGATATCCACCTGCTGCCCCAGCGTGCCGATGCGGCGGATCTGGTGATGCCATCCAAGCTCGCCTTCATGTTGGCGAGCGGCCGGCCGGTGGTGGCCGGTGCCGCGGCAGGCACCGCCGTGGCCCGGGCGGTCGAAGGGGCCGGTCTGGTGGTGCCGCCCGGCGACGGTGCCGCCATGGCGGCGGCGGTCGAGGCGCTGGCCGGGGATCCGGCGCGCCGTCTTGGTCTAGGTGAAGCGGCCCGCGCCCGGGCGCTGGCGGATTGGGACCGGGAAGCGATCCTCGGTCGGTTCGATGAGGCGCTTTCTAATCTGCGCGCGGGTCGGTGAAGCGCCTGAGCCGCTGGGCCGCAGTCAAGGCGATGCGCAGGGTCTGGGCGCGCCGCCGGCTGCCGTTCAGGGCGAGCTGCGGGGATTCCCGGATGACCGTGCCATGCCAGTCATCGGCAACGATAAGCCCCACCTCGGCCGGAAGCATCTCCTTGGGAAACTCCGGCGCGACGGCGAAATAGAACCGGTCGCAGAATTCGAGATATTCCTGCCATTTGCGGTCGCTGCGGAAATCCATGACCGAGCTCTTGATCTCGACGATGGTGGTTCCCCCGGCCCCGTCCAGCGCGATCACGTCCACGCGCCGGCCGCTGGCGAGGGAAAATTCCGTGATCGCCGCCTGCCCCATGTCCTCGAACAATCGGCAGACGCCGCGGGCCAGGCGTTCGGCCAGGCGCTCCTCGGCTGTGCGGGCGACATCTTCGGATGGCGACAGGATCGACACCCACTGATTATAACTCTGCCCCATGTTCCGGCGCATCGGCCGTCTTCTGGTCTTCCTCGTCTCCGGTTTCTTCGTCTGGTCGATTTTCTTCGTCCTGGTCTTCCGCGATCTGCCGCCGCCGGCGACCCCGCTCATGCTGCTGCGCGCCCTTGACGGCGCCGGCATGGACAAGACCTGGCGGCCGCTTTCCGCCATCTCCCCCAACCTCGTGCTGGCCGCCATGGCCGGCGAGGACGACAAGTTCTGCGGCCATGACGGTTTCGACTGGGCCGCCATCCGCTATGCCTGGCAGCATGACCAGCGCAGCCGCATGATCCTGGGCGCCAGCACCATCTCCATGCAGACGGCGAAGAACCTGTTCCTCTGGCCGGGCCGGAGCTGGCCGCGCAAGATCCTCGAGGTCTATTTCACGGCGCTCATCGAGCTTGCCTGGAGCAAGCAGCGGATCATGGAGGTCTATCTCAACATCGTCGAATGGGCGCCCGGGGTCTATGGTGCCGAGGCCGCCGCGCGCCACCATTTCCGGAAACCCGCCTTCGCCCTCTCGCCGGCCGAAGCGGCGAGGCTCGCCGCCGTGCTGCCGAACCCGCGCCGGTGGTCGGCCAGCGAGCCTACCGGCTATATCCTTGAGCGCAGCGCCATCATCCAGGCCCGCATGCCCGAGGTGCCGGTGGCCACGCCGCTGCCCTGCGGCGAAAGACGCGCGGCCTGGTGGTAGGCGGGCCGACTACGGCGCCGTCCGCGCCCTGAGCCTCGCGCCCAGCTTGGCCAGTGCCGCGCCGGGAACCTTGCGCGGGCTTTCGAGATCCCAGAGCGCGGCGAGGAAATCGGGGAATCCCGCGCGGTCTCTCTTGTCGGCCAGGCGGTTCAAGCGGGCGTAGAGCAGGAAGGGCCTGAGGCAGGAATAGGCGAAGCCGGGCCTTTGCATCTGGCCCGAAAAAAGCAACCGGTCGCGGGCGCTGACGGGAATCGCCTGCAGCCGCCGCAGCGCCTCTTCGCCGGCCGCCCCGACGAATTTCTCTTCGACCATGAAGGCAAGGCCCGCGGCGATCGGCTGGGCGGTCGCGGTTCGCCGCGCCTGCTCGACGACCAGACCCCAGTCGAAGCGGGGCGTGGCGCGCAGCACCGCCGCCGTATCGACGATCCAGCGCAGCGGCGGAACGTCGCTCACCCGGAGGCCATGGACCAGGATATGGAAGACATGGTCCTCGGCCGAGAGCGTGCGCCAGATCTCGCCGCCGAGTCCGATGGGCGCGGCCCGCTCCCAGAGGGACCGGCCCGAGCCCCGATAGGCGAGTTCGGGCAGGAGATAGCGATGAACGTCGATTTCGAGCCGATCCTTGCCGAGGAAGGTGAGGGCATGGAGCGCGCGATCGCGCAAAGTCAGGCCGGCATCCTTGGTCAGCACGGCCATCACCGCATCTTGCGGCGCCTCCTCCGGCAGCAGGATGTCGAAGTCGCCCATGGGCCTTTCGCCCAGATCGCCATAAAAGCGCGGGCCGAGACCCGATCCCTTGAGCAGCAGCGCTGGAATGCCCTGGCCCGCCAGCGCCCGCACGACGCGAAGCCCGCGATGAATCAGCAGCTGGTTGAGGTAGAACGTCCGGCGATGCCAGCCGCGCATCCGGGGCAGCCATGGGTGATCCAATCCCGCCGCGCTGAGCCGCCGGAAGAGCGAAGGCAGCAGCCTCACCGAACCCTGGTCGAGGGCCTCGATGTCGACTTCCCGGGTCCAGGCCGCGAGTTCGGCCGGGTCGGGCCGGTCGGCGAGGATGAGCCGCAGGAGCCGCATCTGCGCTTGCGTGGGCAGCGGCGACCAGATTCGTATCGGGCGCTTCGGCGTCATGTCCGCTGTCGCCGGTGATCGAGAACGCGCTTCGGGGCCAGCGCATGGTCGGCGCAGGCATCGGGGCCGGGATGGTCATGGCCATGGACGCTCGCCAACGCCTCGCCGACGAGGGGCGCGGTGTCATGTTGCGGGATCACTAACTTGACCAGCGGTTCCGGCATTGCAGCCTTTCCAGGGAGCAGATGAGCCGTCTGGAACCTAGCCGAGGTTGCCGCCCGATTCCAAACGAATGCAAGCCAGGGCGATTGACAGAATGCGCGTTCTGGTCCGAGCATGGCCACGCTTATGATCAGGGGGTTTCGCGTGAAGGAAATGGCGGCGGAGCGGGCGGGCAAGGGCGGCCAAACTCCCCCGCCGGTGAATTTCTCCGGCCTCGAGGCGGCGCTTGGCGAGACGGCAGCCGCCATGGACAAGACTCTCGATGCCATTCTGCCGCGGCCCCGGGGAAGCCATGCCCGGGTCCAGGAGGCGATGCGCTACGCCGTGTTCGCGGGCGGCAAGCGCCTGCGTCCGTTCCTCGTCCTGGGCTCGGCCCGGCTTTTCGACGTGCCGCGGGAGAGGGCGCTCCGGGCCGCCGCGGCCATCGAGGCGCTGCACACCTATTCGCTGGTGCATGACGATCTGCCTTGCATGGACGACGACGACCTGCGCCGGGGCAAGCCCACGACCCACGTGAAGTTCGATGAGGCCACCGCCGTGCTGGCGGGCGACGCGCTGCTCACGCTCGCCTTCGATATCCTGGTCCAGCCGGAGACCCACCCATCGGCCGAGGTCCGCTGCCGCCTGGCGGCCGGGCTCGCCGCCGCCGCCGGCAGCGAGGGCATGGTGGGCGGGCAGATGATCGACATGCTGGCGCCCAAGGAAACCTTCGGAACGGAGGACGTGGTCAACCTTCAGCGCCTGAAGACCGGTGCGCTGTTCGAATTCGCCTGCCAGGCCGGCCCGGTCCTGGCGGAGGCGGGCCGCGGCGCCGAGGCGACCTTGCGCGACTACGCGCGGGACTTCGGCCTCGCCTTCCAGATCACCGACGACCTCATCGACAGCCTCGGCAGTGCCCAGGCGGCGGGCAAGTCGGTGGGCAAGGACTCGAACCAGGGCAAGGCGACCCTGGTGTCGATCCTGGGCCCCGAGGGGGCGCGGGCCAAGGCCGAGGCTCTGGCCCGCCAGGCTGCCGGCCGGCTTGACGGCTTCGGCCCCGAAGCCGATCTATTGCGGGCGCTGCCCCATAGCCTGATCGGTCGCGACCGGTAAACCACAGTTCAAGAGTGCATGATGACAATACGTCCTTCGCGCCGTAGCTTCCTCGCCCTCGCCGCCGCTGCCCTCGCGCTCGCCGGACGGCCCGCCTTCGCCGACACGGATCCGGCCGCCCAGCGCATCCAGGCTTTCTACGACGTGCTGCTGGATTCGATGAAGCAGGCGAAGTCTCTCGGGATCAAGGGTCGCTACGATAAGCTGGCGCCTGCGGTGCAGGCGGCCTTCGACGTCCCCGGCCTCGCCAAGACCGCCTGCGGAGGGGCCTGGGACAAGATTCCGGCCGATCAGCAGACCGCGATCGTGACCGCCTTCGGCAGGATGGTGGCGGCCCGCTATGCGAGCGAGTTTCACGACTTCTCGGGCGAGCAGTTCACCGTCGATCCCAACCCGCTGCCGCGCAACGCCGACAAGATCGTCCGCAGCCAGTTGGTCCCCGTCGGCGACGATCCCACGAGCTTCGATTACCTGATGCGCGGCTCGGCCAGCGACTGGAAGATCGAGGACGTCTATCTCGACGGCAGCATCAGCCAGCTCGCCGTCTGGCGTTCCGAATTCTCGTCCGTGCTTGCCAACGGCGGGCCCGATGCCCTGCTGGCCAAGATCAAGAGCCTCGGCGACCAGCTGCTGACGGGTAAGTGAGCGGAGGCGGGCCAAGAAGCGCGGGCAGGAACAGCAGGGCCGAGATCAGGGTGCAGCCCAGCGATAGGGCCAGCAGCAGGCCCATGCTGGCGGTCCCGGGATGATTCGAGAAGCAGAGGCTCCCGAACGCGGCCGTGGTGGTTAGCGCGCTGAACAGGATGGCGCGGGTGAGGCTCGACTGGAGAAAGTCGGTCGCCCCGCGTCGCCAAGCCATGACGAAATAGATGTTGAAGGCGACGCCGATGCCGAACAGCAGCGGCAGGGCGATGATATTGGCGAAGTTGAGCGGCAGGCCGATCAGCACCGAAATGGCCAGCGTCAAGAGCCCGGCAAGGAACAGCGGCGCCAGGGTCAATAGAGTGTCCCGCAAGCTGCGCAGCACGAACAGCAGCAACAGGCTGATGGCGGCCAGCGCCAGGGCTCCCGCCTCGGCGAAGGCGCCGACCACGGTGCGGCCCGATTCCTGGATCGAGACCGGCGCTCCCGTGGCGCCCGGCGCGACGCGGCGCACCGCGGCGACGAAGCGGGCCAGGGTCTCGTTGTCGTTCTGGTTGCCGGCCGGATAGACCTCGACCCGGGACCGCCCGTCGGGCGTCGTCCAGTCGCGCACCAGGTCGGGCGGCAGGGACTGCAGGGTCACCGGTCCCGCCTGGAGCGCCTGGCGCAGCTGGCCGAGGGTTACCTCCAGGCCGGGGATAAGCGCCGCCGCGGCCCTTTGCCGGTTGTCGGCCGGTCCCTCTGCCAGAGCCGAGAGGGCATCGGCGAGCCTCACGGCATCGCCCGCCGCGGGCGGCTTCGCACCGGCCGCAGCCGCACGCAGCGCCGCCGCCGTCTTGGTCATGGCGCGCAGGGTCTCGACGTCGCTCGGCGCCGGCTTCACCGACAGGGGATCGAGGGCGACGCTCAAGAGCTGGGCGGCATCGGCGATGAGGGCGAGCTTCCGGCCCTGGTCCTCGGGCACGAAGCTCGCCAGGGTCACGGTCTGCGCCACCTCGGGCAAAGCCGCGAGCCGGCCGGCGAGTTGCTGGGCCCCCGCCAGCGACGGGGCCAGGATATCGATCGTGTTCGGCGTTTCGTTCGGATCCTTCATCAGGTCGAACAGGGTCGAGACCGACTCGACCTTGCGGCTGCGCAGGTTCAGGGGGTTGAAATCGAAGCGCAAGGCCGGCAGGAGCGCCAGGCAGCCGAGCGCCACAAGGCCGGCCGTTATCAGGGCGGCCCGGCGATGACGGGCGAGAATCCGGTCGACGTGAGCGAGTGCCGCGAAGCCGACCGGTGCCCGCTCTCCCGGCGGCTTCAGCAGGGTGAGCAGCGCCGGCAGCAGCGTGACGCTCAGCAGGAACGCAATCAGCATTCCGGTGCCGGCGATCAAGCCCAGTTCCGACACGCCGCGATAGTCCGTGGGCAGAAAGGCGAAGAAACCGACGGCGATCGAAGCGGCGGCGAGTGCCAGCGAACTGCCGACGCTGGTGCCGGCCGCGACCAGGGCGCTTTCGAGATCGCCGCGTTCGTGGCGCTCGGCCCTGTAGCGGATGGAGAACTGGATGCCGAGGTCGACGCCGAGGCCGACGAAGAGCACGGCAAAGGCGATGGAGATCAGGTTGAAGGCGCCGACGAAGAGCACGCCGAAGGCGGCGCTGAGCAGCAGCCCCACCAGCAGCGTTACCAGGATGGCGCCAATGATGCGCGCCGAACGCAGGCAGAGCCACAACAGGCCCACCACCGTGAGCAGGGTGAGAATGCCATTGCGCGCCGCACCCTGGGCGAGGGTGGCGAATTCCTCGTCGGCCAGCGGGACCGAGCCGGTGAGACGCACCCGCACGCCATGGTCGGGGGTGAGGCCCAGATCCTTGGCCGCGCTGCGGATCGCCGCCGTCGCATCCCCGCCGGGCTCGAGCTTGCCATAGCTCAGCTTGGGTTGGACCAGGATGAAGCGCCTGAGGGTCCGGTTGTCGGGCTTGTCCCCGGAGATCATCGCCTGCCAGGAGAGCGGCCGTTCCTTGCCCGCGATCACGCCCTCGAGGCTCGCCGCCATCGCCGCCATGGGCCGATCGATGTCGGCAAGACTGGCGTCCCCGTTGGCGACGCCGTCCAGCAGGCGTTTCAGCGTATTCATCAGGCCGCGCAGGCTGGGATCGGCGGCCAGCGAACCCAGCATCGGTTCGGCCTTGATGAGCTGCTGGGTGATTTTCGCGACGTCATCGACCGACAGGAACAACAGGCCGTCGCGCTCAAAGAAGGGACCCGCGTCGGGTCGCCGCACCAAGCGGAAAAGATCGTGCCGCTCCTGCAGCCGCGCTGCCAGGCTGGCGCCGGCCTGTTCGGCCAGCTCCGGCGTGGCGCCGTCGATGACCACGGCGATCAGGTCGTTTCTCTGGGGGAAGGCCTGGTCGATGGCGGCCTGGTTCTTGCGGAAGGGCAAGTCGGCACGGAACAGCTTGTCGCTGTCCGTATCGATGGCGATATGACGCGCGGTGAAGCCGAGGGCAACCGCCGACAGCAGGGTGCAGACAAGGATGATTGCCAGATACCAGCGGCAGGAGAAGCGCACCAGCCGGCCGATCGTCTTCGCCAGCCGGCTTCTACCCAGAAGCGTCGAATTCATTGCTCGCGTTCGGTCCTTTGCGCGACCCCGTTTCCCGCAGCCGGCGAGACCATGGCGACGACGGGTCCTTGGGTCAACTGCGGCGACTTGCCTCCAGTACGTGCCCCTCTCGGGCAATCGGCGGAGAATACAACGGGAACAAATAGGAACAATTGCAGCGGACTATCCTCTTGGGAGGCGCTATGCTAGTAACCGCTCGGGGGTAGCGACGTCGCCGCAAGCTTCGCCGCGCGAGGATTTCTGCCTTTCAATTACGACGAGAGGGATGTTGCATGCGAGTCATCCTTGCCCAACCCCGGGGCTTTTGCGCCGGCGTGGTCCGCGCCATCGAGATCGTCGAACGGGCCCTCGCCAAATATGGCCCGCCGGTCTATGTCCGCCATGAGATCGTCCACAACCGCTACGTGGTCGAGCGCCTGAAGCGCATGGGGGCGGTTTTCGTCGAGGATCTGGCCGAAGTGCCGGCCGGCGCCCGGACCATATTCAGCGCCCATGGCGTGTCCAAGGCGGTGGAGATGGACGCCGCCGACCGCGATCTGGCCGTGCTCGACGCCACCTGTCCCCTCGTCGCCAAGGTGCATATCGAAGGCAAGCGCTACGTCGCCCAGGGCCGCCAGGTCATCCTGATCGGCCATGACGGGCATCCCGAGGTGGAAGGAACCCAGGGCCAGATTCCGGGGCCCGTCGTTCTGGTGCAGAACGAGGCCGACGTAGACAAGCTCACGGTGCCCATCGACGCGCCCGTCGCCTATGTGACCCAGACGACCCTCAGCGTCGACGATACCCGCGCCGTCATCGCCGCCTTGAAGCGCCGTTTCACCGACATCGTGGGACCAGATACCAAGGACATCTGCTACGCCACCCAGAACCGGCAGACCGCGGTGCGCGAGCTCGCGACCCAGGTCGACGTGATCCTGGTGGTGGGTGCGCGCAACAGCTCGAACTCGAACCGGTTGTGCGAAATCGGCGCCGAGGCCGGCGTGCCCAGCTATCTCATCGACAGCGGCGCGGAACTCGATTCCGCCTGGCTCGATGGCGTGCAGGCAGTCGGCCTGACCGCCGGAGCTTCGGCGCCCGAGGAGCTGGTGGAGGACGTGATCGCGGCCCTGGAGCGCATCGCCCCGGTGAAGCTCGAAGTCATGCCCGGCATCGTCGAGGACGTGAAATTCCGCCTTCCCAACCAGCTGGTCGACGCTTGAGCCGGCTGGAAGCTTGCAAGATTTGAGCGAGGTCTGACCCGTGTCGATTCCCGCATTGCAAATGGCCCATGTCGGGGCCTACGTCGTGAAGCAGCATCTGAAGGGCCGCAAGCGCTATCCCCTGGTGCTGATGCTGGAGCCTTTGTTCCGCTGCAATCTCGCCTGCGCGGGCTGCGGCAAGATCGACTATCCGGCCGAGATCCTGAACCAGCGCTTGAGCGTCGCCGACAGCCTGGCTGCCGTGGACGAGTGCGGCGCGCCCGTCGTCTCCATCGCCGGCGGCGAGCCGCTGCTCCATCGCGAGATCGCCGAGATCGCCGAGGGCATCGTCGCCCGGCGCAAGTTCGTCTATCTCTGCACCAACGCGCTGCTGATGGAAAAGAAGCTCGACCGCTTCAAGCCCAGCCCCTATTTCGTCTGGTCGGTGCATCTCGACGGCGACCGGCAGATGCATGACAAGTCGGTCTGCGAGGAAGGCGTCTACGATCGCGCGGTCACGGCGATCCAGCTCGCCAAGTCCAAGGGCTTCCGCGTCAACATCAACTGCACCCTGTTCAACGACGCCGAGCCGGAAAAGGTCGCGAACTTCTTCGACCAGGTCATGGCCTCGGGCGTGGATGGGATCACGGTGTCGCCGGGCTATGCCTATGAGCGGGCGCCGGACCAGCAGCATTTCCTCAACCGCGGCAAGACCAAGAACATCTTCCGGGAGATCTTCCGGCGCGGGCGCAAGGGCAAGGCCTGGTCCTTCAGCCAGTCCTCCCTGTTCCTCGATTTCCTCGCCGGCAACCAGACCTATCACTGCACTCCCTGGGGCAACCCGACGCGCAACGTCTTCGGCTGGCAACGACCCTGCTACCTCCTGGGCGAAGGCTACGCCAAGACCTTCAAGGAGCTGATGGAGGAGACCGACTGGGACGGCTACGGCACCGGCAATTACGAGAAATGCGCCGACTGCATGGTCCATAGCGGCTTCGAGGCGACCGCCGTCAGGGACGCGATGACCCATCCCTTGAAGGCCCTCGCTGTCAGCCTGAAGGGCGTGAACGTGGACGGGCCCATGGCGCCGGAAATCCCCCTGGACAAGCAGCGCCCGGCGGAATTCGTCTTCTCACGCCACGTCGAGCATCGGGTCCAGGAGATCCGCGAAGCCGCCCGGGCCAAGCGCGCGCCGGCCGCGGAGTAGGTGGTTCCAGGCACGGGAAGCCCGTCGTTTAGGCGGCAAGCGCCAGCACCTACATTCCCCACTCGACTTTGACCACCCGCAGTGACTTTTTGTCGACCTCGAGTTCCGGTGAGCCTCCTGTGACCATGATTCCTGCGGGCATGAAGCCCACGCCCCAGGCGTTGCCGAGATCCACAGCGAACGTGTCGTATTTTTTCGTATCCAAGAAGCGCGCCTGATCCGGCATTTTCGTTTGGAGGTATGCACGCGCGACGGCTATAGCGGCCTCTTTGGATGAGGTCGATTTGTCTCCGGTCCCAGCGCATCCGAATAGTGCGAATGCAAAAATCAGGCAGGCGGCGCGCCGAGCATCGGGTCGCGGAGACTCGCGAGGCCGAGGTCCGGGCCGAGCGCGCGCCGGCTGCGGAGTAAGGCCGCAAAGGCCGCACGCGCATCGAGGGCCAGACGCAGCAGTCCCGGCAGTTGCGCCGGGCTGCGCATCAGGGAAAGCAGCACGGCCCCGAGATCGGGCGATCCATCGGGCTTGAGCGCGATCAGCGCCGCCGGCGGCAGGTCGCGCTCGGCCGGATCGGCGATGGCACGCAGGGCCGCGAAGGGAAGACCGCGGGCCGCGGCTTGGCGCGCCGCGACGTGGGATTCCATGTCCACCGCGACGACGCCCAGGGAATCCTGGAAGGCGCGCTTGGCTGCTCGATTCGACGCCGGCCGCTCGATCCCGGCGATGCTGGCGACGCGCGCTTGGGGCAAGGCCGCGGCCAGGCGATTGCACCAGCCCGGATCGCCAGCGAAACGCTCCGCGCCGGAGACGACGGTCTCCGCGATCACCAGGCTGCCGGGCGCCAATTCCGGCGAGACGCCGCCGGCGATCCCGAAACTCACCACGCCACGCGCTCCCCGGGCAAGCGCTTCGTCCAGCAG